>JACCDN010340533.1_pt1 | contig 21150 bp, 32 predicted proteins | sample 7441691 | NCBI WGS metagenome assembly JACCDN01 (sample SAMN15323439, study PRJNA562643) | freshwater metagenome | isolation source: river surface water | place: USA:Blue River Watershed | collected 2017-08-16 | reverse complement strand
GCTCCATTTATGGGCCTGAATGTCGGGAATGTTGGACAGTAGAGGACGGTAATGTGTTGGTAGGTTGCGATGCTTCAGGTCTGGAGCTTCGTATGTTGGCTCACTATATGAGGGATGAAGGATATGTCAGAACTGTTACTGAAGGATCGTCTAAAGACGGTACAGACGTCCACACGGTCAATCAAAGAGCAGCAGGCCTTGCTACACGGGACAACGCAAAGACTTTCATCTATGCATTTCTCTATGGAGCAGGCGACTCTAAGATTGGCAGCATTGTTGGAGGAACTGCAAAAGAGGGAGCAAAATTAAAAGCAAAGTTCCTTGAGCAGACACCAGCGTTACGAAAGCTACTCGATAGAGTGGCAAAGCAAGCCTCAAAAGGATGGGTTCCCGGATTAGACGGTAGACGTATCTGGGTACGAAGTGAGCATGCAGCTCTCAATTCGCTCCTCCAAGGTGCAGGCGCTATCGTGATGAAGAAGGCTCTGGTGATCTTTGACAACAAAGTCAAGGCTAATAAGTGGCCTGTCAAGTATGTTGCCAATGTTCACGATGAGTTTCAGCTTGAATGTCCTAAGGATATTGCTGAAGAAGTAGGCAAAGCTGCTAGGATGTCAATCATAGAGGCAGGAGAGTACTTCAAGCTTCGGTGTCCTCTGGATGGCGAATACAAGATCGGTAGAAATTGGAGAGAAACACATTGACATTGCTAAAAAGTAGTGTACAATATTAGGCAAGGAAGCGAGTGTGGTGGAACTGGCATACACAGCAGACTTAAAATCTGCCGCCGAAAGGATTGAGGGATCGAAGCCCTCCACTCGCACCAAACAGCTTGATCTGACACCTCTGCGCCGTTACTAGTGGAGAAGCTCTGGGATTCCCGGAGGGCAGTGTCCCTGTAGTATAGTAAGCAGGAACTTTCATAAATGGAAATTAAAGGAAATTAAATCATGGATAACAAACCTGTCAAAGTCTCTGGTCAACTCTTCTGGGCCAACTGGATGAAAGAGTTCAACACCAAGTTCAACGAAGACAACACCAAGTACGAATGTACCCTCGGTATGCTGTCTGACAAGGCTTGTGAAGCTCTCAAAGAGCAAGGTATTGTGATTAAGAACAAGGACACAATGGGTAATTACATTGTGGGTAAGTCCAAGTTTGTGTTTGAGCCTGTGGACACTGAAGGTAATCCTGTTGACATCAGCAAGATCGGTAATGGTACGAAGGTAACTGCTTTGGTAGGTTCCTATCGCCATAAGATGTCTGCTAAGTTCGGTGCTGCTCCGTCGATTGGTAAGATCATCGTGACTGACTTGGTTGTCTACGGCGAGGATGCTGAAGGCGAAGATGACTCAGACGTGCTTTAAATAATTATTGACAGCTTCACTCCAATAGTGTATAATAATAGCATCTTTATATTTTATTGGAGTTATCATGGAAGCTAAAAAAGTCATTACAAAACGGGATGAAAAAGGCCGAGTGTTAGAGTACAAATTCCTAGTTGATGGAAAAGAGGTTCCTCAAGGACAAAAGTACTGTAATGCTTGTGCCTCTATCAAAGATATTTCATTATTCTCTGCCTACGGAAATTCTTGTAAAGAATGTGCTAACGCTCGCTCAAGGGCTTTTTACCACAAATCTAAACAAGATGCTGAATGGGTTAAGGAGAGGAATGAAAAGACAGCCCGTGATGGTCTTGAAAAGAAACAAAGAGCTGTAGAATACTTAGGAGGTGCTTGTCACGACTGTGGAGGAAAATTCCCTCTTCCTGTCTATGACTTTCACCACCTTGATCCTACAGAAAAAGAACATAACTTAGGAAATATCTTGCGTCGAAAGAATTTTTCTGAAATTGAGAAAGAACTATCAAAGTGCGTTCTTCTCTGCGCGAATTGCCATCGCATCCGTCACTTTGAAGGAGGTAAAAATGAAGTCAAATGATCCTAAGATTGCGCTAGTGGACGCTGATTTCCTTTAGCTCGTGTACCGTATCGGATTCAGTACGGAAGATGAGCCAGTTGGTATCGCTAAAGCTAGATTAACGGAGTGGTTAGAAGACTTTATCTATGTGAATCTCAAGGCTGACGAATACAAAGCTTGGATTACAGGTAAATCTAACTACCGTTATGACATTGCCAAGACAGTGCCATATAAAGGCAACCGTAAAGATGTTCAACGACCTAAGCACTACGAAGCCCTACGGGAGCATCTAGTCAAGCGTCATGATGCTATCGTTACGGTTGGTGAGGAAGCTGATGATGCCGTAGCCATTGACTCTACCAAGATTCTTGATGAATGTTGGATAGTTCATGTGGATAAGGACTTGGATCAGCTACAAGGATGGCACTACAACCCTGTACGGGATGAGAGGTACTACTTAAATGAGTTTGATTCATATTCAGCCTTTTGCACCCAGTTACTTACGGGAGATCGGATTGACAATATTCCGGGCCTCGCGGGTATCGGGCCGAAAAAAGCTCAAAAAGCCTTACAGGATGCCAAGAATAAAGAAGAACTTATTCAAAAAGCGTGGGGGAAGTATGAAGAATTGGGTCATTCGATGGACTACTTTGTGGAACAAGGGCAGCTCTTGTGGCTGAGGCGTTATGAAGGAGAGATATGGCAACCGCCAAACAAGTTGCAATGAAGTATGGTTTTCGAAGTGGACTTGAAGAGCGCATAGCGGAACAGTTGGATAGTCTAGGTGTTGCGTACACATACGAGAAGGTTAAGCTGAAGTACATTAAACCTGCTTCCTCTCATGTGTATACACCTGACTTTCAACTTCCTAACGGGATCATTGTGGAGACAAAGGGACGCTTCTTAGCGCCTGATCGTCAGAAGCATTTGTTGGTTAAGAAACATAACCCCGAGCTTGACATCCGTTTCGTCTTTAGCAATTCCAATGCACGTATCAGCAAGACGTCTAAGACAACGTATGCTATGTGGTGTAGGAAGAATGGCTATCTCTTTGCTGATAAAACTATTCCTGAGGAGTGGATCAATGAACGGAGTGAATGCACATGAGTGATGTAGAAGCCTTTTACGAGTCTTCAAGGAAGTACTTTCCGGGAGCTCGTCCATGGAACAAACTGAATCCGTTTGAACAGATGCAGGTTATTCAAGGTATCAATTTAATCTTAGGAGTGCTGACAGATGAAAGTTGAGTTTATTAAAGAGAACGAAGATGGTAGCGTCAGTTATTCCTTTGACCTAACATCCGAAGAAGCTGAGTCCTTGCTTCGATTGGGTATCTTGGAAGCCCTAAAAGCAGGTATCCGTGAAGGTGATAAGTTAAAAGTGGAAGGACAAGATGTCTAAGGTAAGTTTGGTGTGTTACTCTGTCCCTGCTCCGGGACTGGTTGAGAAAGGTATCAAGGATGCTCAAGACCTGCTGGCGTATATGGCTCGTGTCTCTAACCCAGACAACCAATACGCAACTGAGACGGGCCCGAAGCTTCTGAAGTATCTGATTAACAACAAGCACTGGAGTCCTCTGGAGATGGTTCATCTGTCTTTGGAGATTGAAACTACCCGCGACATTGCACGACAGATTCTCCGGCATCGTAGCTTCAGCTTCCAAGAGTTCTCCCAGCGGTATGCTGCTGTACAGGGCTTTGAGTTGTCTGAGGTACGGTTGCAGGACGTTAAGAACCGACAGAACAGCCTAGAAGTAGGTGACTCTGATTTGCATACCTGGTGGTTCAAAGCACAGCAAAGGATTCGTGATGATGCTGAATTGGTTTATAACATGGCTCTTGCCAAAGGGGTTGCCAAAGAGCAAGCACGAAAGCTACTGCCTGAAGGCTTGACCATGAGTAAGATGTACATGGCAGGTAATCTGCGTAGTTGGCTTCACTATGTGGATATTCGCTGTGACAAGGCTACGCAGAAGGAGCATCGAGAGGTTGCTGAACAGGTGAAACTGATCGTCTGTGAGCAGTTCCCTGCCGTTAAAGAGTTGTTTTATGCGAAGGAATTGAACAATGCTTATTGAAGATTATCAAGAGCTAGCGTGGAAGACTGCGCTAGATACTGCTAAGAACCCTGCTTACATGGTGGCTAATCTGACCTCTGAAGCAGGTGAAGTTGCAGGTAAGTATGCCAAGTGGATTCGAGATGGTGTCTTGGACGAAGCAGGTATGCAAAAGGAAGTAGGTGATGTGCTCTGGCAGATTGCTGGATTGTCTACGGTGATGGGTTGGAGCTTAGCTGATCTAGCCAGTCAGAACCTGCGTAAACTTGCACAACGACAAACAAACAATACCCTCATGGGTGAAGGAGATGAGCGATGAACAATGAAGATCAAACAGAATACGCTTTCCGCTATACAGATTGCGAAGGTAAAGTATACAATACCACTATTGAGAATCCCGGCCCTACGTGGATGGAAGCACTGGATGACTATGTGCGCTTCCTTGAATCCATCTACAAGTATGACATCCGGTCACAGGTACGCATTAAAGAGCCAAAATATCAGCATTTGGTTGAGGATGAGTGGGGTTACATTGATCCTTGGACTGGTGAGTACTTCAATGATGACTGTGATGATGAAGAAGTAGACAACGATGATCTTGGAGATTGGTGAGCATGAAGACTTGCAGTAAATGCAGGGAAACTCTACCTCTTGCTTCTTTTACTAAACATTCCAAAAATAAAGATGGACTTCAAGGAAGCTGTCGGGAATGTAATAAAAAAGCAAGCAAGGAGTGGAATGCCAATAATAAGGATTCATTGATTTTGAAAAGGTTAAAAGAAAGAGCAATTCAAAAAGAATTAGACTTTGATTTAACTTTAGACGATATAAATGTTCCCAGCAACTGCCCTGTATTTGGTTTTGCCTTACAACGAAACCCAAAAATTCCTCTTTTTAATTCTCCTTCTGTTGATCGAATAGATCCCACAAAAGGATACACAAAAGATAACATACAGGTAATTTCTCAGTTAGCGAATGCCATGAAACAGAATGCAACACCTGAGCAACTTATAAAATTTGCTTATTGGGTGTTGTCCACTTACGAAAAGGAAACTAATGAGGATACTTTGCATCCCTGATACGCAGTGCAAACCGGATACCCCCACTGAGCATCTGGAGTGGGCTGGAAAGGCTATCTGTGATTACCGTCCTGATGTGGTTGTACATCTTGGGGATCATTGGGATTTCCCGAGTCTGAGCAGCCACGACAAAGCTGGTAGCAAATACTTTGAAGGTAAACGCTATTTAGCTGATGTCGAGGCAGGCAACAAAGGTATGGACATATTGTTAGCCCCTTTAAAGTCTCTACAAAAGACCCAGAAAGAATCTAAACACAAGGTATACAAGCCTCGTCTAGTGTTCTTAAAAGGCAACCACTGTAATAGACTGACACGGGCTATCAATAACAATCCAATGTTGGAAGGACTGATGACTTATGATCATTTAAATCTAAAAGACTGGGAAGTGCATGAATTCTTGAAGCCTGTCTTTATTGGGGGCGTTGGGTTTTCGCATTTCTGGCCGACAGGTGCAATGGGCAGACCCGCTGGCACTGCTTCTGCTATTGTGAACAAGTTGCACATGAGCTGCGTTGCAGGGCATCAGCAAGGAAAACAGATTGCCTACGGTAAGCGTGCTGACGGTAAGCCTATCTGTGCTATCATTGCAGGCAGCTACTATCTTCACGACGAAGATTATATGGACCAGCTCTCTAACCGTCATTGGCGAGGACTGGTAATGTTGAACGATGTCAAGGACGGAGGCTTCGATGAGATGCTGCTGTCCATTGAATACTTGGAGAGGAAGTATGGAAAACAAGTGTAATACGTGCTTCTATGCACTTATGGACAAAGACTTGGAAGCTCCTTGTGCAGGCTGTACCGGATATTCTAACTACGTGAAGGGAAATGTATACATGACACCTAGTCATTCAGCACAGCCTTTGAAGGAAGCTATTGACGATTGGTTCAAGAACACCAACGGTGTCGAGCTTGGGGACTTCTGGGCATCTTACAAAGGTATCGCCCATGATCCTGTGGAGAAGCCTAAGCACTATATGCTGTTCGAGGAAGAGGGCATTGAAGTTCGGGATGTTATTGAGAAACTGGTTGACAAGATGCCTACTCATTATGTTACCCGCAACTCTTTATTTGTCCCTGATTATGTACAGATGATGCAATACCTGATGCGCTTTATGGACAAGAACGGTCAAGAGGACTTGAAGAAAGCTCGATGGTACTTGGATAAGTTGATTGATAGCTATGATGAATCTGACGTTTGAAGAACTTAAAGAGAAGCTTCAACGTATCGATGAAGTCACACTGTTGGAGTTACTTAACATCCACAGTGATGACATCATCGAGCGCTTTGAAGACTACATTGAAGATAAACAAGAACAACTAATGAGAGAGATTTACTGATGCGAAACCTGTTAATTAAGAAGACAGCATACACCTTCGATTATCCTGAGGCTCTGGCCTTTGCCGATAAACAGAATGGTGTGTTTTGGACCTTTGATGAGATTGATCTGGAAAAAGATGTACACTCAATTCTTACCGACTTTACTCCTGCTGAACGCCATGGTGTTACTACTGCACTCAAGCTCTTCACGAAATACGAGCGTATTGTTGGTGATGAGTATTGGTCTGGTACTGTTAAACCTAATTTTCAGCATCCTGATATTGGCCTGATGGCCGATGCCTTCTGCTACTTTGAAAGCAATGTCCATGCACGCTTTTATAACCGCATTAACGAACTACTTGGATTGGCTACTGAAGAGTTCCATCAATCTTGGCAGTATGATCCTGTACTGGCTAGCCGTGTCGGGTACTTGGATGCTATTGCTGGTAGCCGTGATATTCCCCTTTCCTTGGCTGTCTTCTCAATGATGGAAGGCTGTATCCTGTACTCTAGCTTTGCTTTCCTGAAGCACTTCCAGAGTAACGGGAAGAACAAGCTGAGTAACCTTGTAGCAGGTATCAACTTCTCCGTGCGAGATGAGAACATCCACCACGAAGCAGGTGCTTGGCTGTTCCGTACCTACATGGAAGAGAACAAGCTGGACAAGGAGTGGATGAAGGAGCGTGTGTATCAGGCAGCTAAGGCTTTGGTGGATCATGAGCACCGTATTGTTGACCTGTTGTTCTCCCAAGGAGACATTGAAGGCATCAATGCTGTAGCGATGAAAGCTTTTGTCAACGCACGAGCTAATGTATGCTTGAACAATTTGGGCTTTGACAGTATCTTTGATGAAACTGGTGATACAATCTCTGAATGGTTCTACTTGGGCATCAGCTCCAGTACAATCCATGACTTCTTTGCCAAGGTTGGCAATCAGTATAACCGTAAATGGAACGAGAAAGGCTTTGTATGGTGAGTGCAGTATTGGACAATAAGTATGAGTTCTTGAGTGCGGAGCGTAAGCGTCTGCAACAGCAGGGATTGTTACCAAATTGGTATCAGACAGGCGGCTGGGGCTTGTTCAAGAGCAAATACATGGAAGGCTCCACAAGCTTTAAGAATCGTGTGGAACAGATTGCTGCCACGGCAGCTAAACATGCACCTAAGGATGGAACAGACTGGTATGCAAAGTTCTTTGAGGTTATTTGGAACGGCTGGCTTAGCCCTTCAACGCCTACGCTGGCTAACTTGGGCACTAACAAAGGCATGCCTGTGGCTTGTAGCGGTCAGTACATTGGTGACTCTGTTGCTGACTTCTATGGCGAGCTACTTGATACTGCTGTGCTCACTAAGAATGGCTTTGGCACTAGTGGATACCTTGGTGACATTCGTCCCCGAGGCTCGCAAATTGCCACTGGTGGAACTGCTTCGGGAGTTCTACCTGTATTTCAAACCTATGTAGATGCTATGAAGCGAGTGACTCAAGGTGTTGCTCGTCGAGGTGCTTGGGCTGGTTACTTGCCTATCGATCATCCTGACTTTAACGAGTTGGCTGATTGGGTCAAGAACAATCCTGATGATGCTAACGTAGGCTGGACAATCAGTAATGACTTTATGGAGTCCTTGGACAGTGGACACCCTGAGGCTATTGAACGTTACCAGAAGGCGTTGAAGCTGAAGATGTTGACAGGTAAGGGCTACTTCTTGTTCACTGATAAGGTAGCAGCAGCCCGGCCTGATACGTACAAGGCTCACAACTTAGATGTTAAAGCCTCTAACCTGTGCACAGAAATCATGCTGCACAGCGGTGAGGAAGAGACATTCACCTGTATCTTGGCTTCTATGAACTTGGAGAAGTATGATGAGTGGAAAGACACGGATGCTGTATTCACTGCGACAGTATTTCTTGATTGTGTTACTAGTGAGTTCTTGTCGATGGCTGCTGGCAAAAGAGGCTTTGAAAAGGCGGTGGCGAGTACTGAAAAGAGCCGTGCGCTAGGCTTAGGTGTTCTTGGCTGGCACTCGTTGCTCCACAAGAAGATGATTCCTTTTGAAAGCTTCCAAGCTCAGAAACTTAACGTGGAGATATTCAATGACCTTAACAAGAAGTCAACAGAAGCAAGCCGGTATCTCGCGGGACAACTTGGAGAACCTGCTTATTGCAAAGGATTTGGAGTCCGAAATACACACCGTCTTGCTGTTGCTCCCACCATGTCAACAAGCCAGCTCATGGGCGGGGTATCACAAGGCATTGAACCTTTTATTGGAAATGTCTTTGTCCAACAGGGAGCCGGAGGAGAGACAATTCGAGTAGTTCCCGAGCTATTGGAGATCATGAAGCGTGAGGGTGTGTACAGTCGTGAGACCTTGCTTGAGATTGCAAGTCATGACGGCTCTATTCAGCACGTATCGTGGATGACTCCAGAGGAGAAGCAGGTGTTCAAGACGGCATTTGAGATTGATCCTTACGTGATCCTTCAACAGGCTTCTGATCGTCAGGCTTATATCTGTCAAGGTCAGTCCATCAATCTGTTCTTCGGTGCAGATGATCCAGAGGAACATATTAGCGCTGTCCACAAAGCAGCGTTTAAAGACCCTCGTATCTTGAGTCTGTATTACATTCGTACCAAGGCTGGTGTCAGTGCCAGCTCTGGTGAATGTGTTTCCTGTCACGCTTAACAAGGAGTAACATGAAAATTGTAGTCTACAGCAAGGATAACTGCCCTGCTTGTACGGCTCTGAAGGCTCGTCTGACTAAGGAGGGCGAGTCCTTTACAGAGATCAATGTAGGCAAAGACATGACCCGTGAGGACTTCCTAGCGAAGTTCCCTCAGGTACGACAGATGCCTCATGTAGAGTTCATTAACGAAGAATAAGGGAGAATATGGCAAGTAAACAGACAATGAGCAGAGCTATTCCAGCTAAGGAGCTTACTCCTCGTGAGAAGGTCAGTAACAGCTTGAAGTTAAAGCTAGATGACATGACAGTTATCAAGCCTAAGACTGAGAAGCAGATGGACTTCTTTGAGGCGTATCAGGCCAGTAACTACTTCATGGCCTTGCACGGAGTAGCGGGCACAGGCAAGACATACATTGCCTTGTACAAAGCCTTGGAAGAGGCGATGGATCGCAACAATCCCTTCAACAAGGTGACTGTGATCCGTAGTAGTGTCCAAAGCCGTGACATCGGATTCTTGCCGGGGGATGCAGATGAGAAGATGGAGGTGTACATTCAACCTTATCGACAAATCTGTAGTGACCTATTCAAGCGTAAGGATGCATGGGATCGACTTGTTGAGCAAGGACATATTGAGTTTGTGTCCACCTCGTTCATCCGAGGTACTACCTTCTCTAATAGCATCATTGTCGTGGATGAGGTCCAGAATATGACCTTCGAGGAACTTGACACTGTGATTACACGAGTGGGTGATAAATCAAAGCTGATCATGTGCGGAGATTTCCGACAAACCGATCTTAAGAAGAAAGACGATAAGTCAGGTTTGTTGAAATTTCTGGATGTTGCTCGGCTGATGAAGGAATTTGTCCGAATTGAGTTTAATATTGAGGACATTGTGCGCAGCTCCCTTGTGCGCAATTACATCATTGCAAAAACTAAGTATGAAGATGGGATTTACGAATGAACATTGAAGAATTAAAAGAGTACTTTAGGTACGAACCAGAGACAGGTAAACTATTCTGGAATAAACGACCGAGTAACCGAGTTGTGGTAGGAGCTGAAGTAGGCAATCACAACGACCAAGGATACAAGGTATGCCGCTTCAAGGGGAAAGCTATTCGTGTTCATCGTATCGTGTGGGCGTTGGCTAAGGGAGAACATCCTTCTAAATTCATTGATCATATCAACGGAAACAGGGGCGATAATCGACTAAGTAACCTGCGAGTATTATCTAATTCTGAGAATCTTCAGAACATGAAAAACTCTAAGGGTTACACATATCACCGAAAGTTAAATAAGTGGATGGCGCAGATTGTTGTGAATAAAGAGCGCAAGTATCTAGGTGTTTTTAATACACAACAGGAAGCACATGAAGCTTATTTAAAAGCCAAGAAAGAACTGCATCCCTTTTATGTGGAGGATGGAGAATGACACAAGATAAACCAGTTGTTCGCTTTATAGGCACGCCTTTATTTTACTACAAAGAACTGGCTCCTATGCACCAGAAAGCCTATGGGCAATATGCGGATGATAACGGAGATGTGCAGTATGCTCGTGTCTTCGGGCTAGATCATCCTATTCTCGGTGCGGATACTATTCGTACTTCTATCGTGGTCAAAAAACATGAAGATGGATCGTTTGAAACACTCAATACACTGTATGTACCAGATAAGGAGAAACATGAGCAAAGCTAACGAGAACATTGAAGAACTAATGATGATGATGCCAGAGCAGAAGGGATTAATCCGTACTATCACTCAGCAGATGAACACTCATTTGGTGTTCATTGATGACGATATTGTCTCTCCTAGTAACTATCGCGATGTGATCCATTGCTTGGCTACCTGTGGTGAGAATGATTCAGTTAATCTGTTGGTGAATAGCTCCGGCGGTCGTACAGACTCTATCTGGCAGATCATCGAAGCAATGAAAGGATGTCGAGGTGATGTATCTGTTACGGTTATCGGTGCTGCGTATTCAGCAGCTAGTATGTTGGCTTGTATGGCTCCTGAGTGCTATATCGCTGACAGTGCTGAGTTTATGCTTCATACTGCTCATTATGGCTCCATCGGTACTGTGCCGAATGTCAAAGGACAGACTGACTTCGCTACAAGGCAAATCAACAAGCTACTTGACCAAGCCTACAAAGGGTTCTTGACGGATAAGGAGCTGGAGGAACTGAAGAACGGTAAGGAGTTCTGGTTTGACTCTGACGAGGCGATTAAGCGCATGGGTAAGCGTTACCGATATCTGAATGGGCTGAGCAATCCTAAGCCTAAGAAAGTTAAGGAAGAAACTGAAGAGTAAATGAAAAGGCCACTAGAGCGTCAACTCTAGTGGCCTTATTTGTTTATGGCTTGGTGTTATGTGCAATAGTCACAAATGCTGTCACTGTAGCGATGATCCACAGTAACGGCTTAGCTACCTTGGCGACCCATTCAAGGACGGTAAAAGCTCCGGAGGCAGCGTTGAAGGCTTTAACCATGCCTTCGGTGTCCTCTGCAACCTTATCCACCTTAGATTCAACTGCTATGAGTCGTTCATAGATTTCTTTATGAGAAACTTCCTCAGACATCCTTCTTACTCCGAATTTCAGTTATTTTTTCTAAACTTCTGGAACCGAAGTAAGCACCAAAGCAGAGCATACCCCAATTACCTAATAAAGTGACATAAGCTTCGTTGGCATTATAGCCATAAGCTGACATCATAGCAAAGGTGAAGTACCCAGTAAAGATAGCGATTAAGGACAGAGGCCGAATGTTCTTAGATAACCAAGAATCACTTGACATATCTGCTTGCCATCGTCCTGTTACATTCTCCTGCTCAGTCTTGAACAGCTCAGTCTCGTTAGCCATCTTAGCAAGCTCGCCTGATTGGGCAAGTTCAAGCAGCTTCACCTGAGCCTCTGCCTTTTGAGCAGGATCAGGGAAGAACTTGTCTAATATCTTGCCTGCAAATGGTAATAGCAGTTCAATCATTTAATTCACTCCGTTCATGGATATACACTCCTATGAAGCTCATAGTGTGGGCCATCTTTAAACGATTGCCAGTCTCCACCCCAGACAATATCAATCTTCATGTCTTTAGCAATCTTCTTGATATGGTCCGCCACTAGTTGATAGTACTTAAAGTCCCAAGTAACTTCACCATCCTTTATCACAGCAATGTCAACAGCTTTACCTGTCAGATGTCTGCTGTTCATCGTCTGAGACTTCCCCGCATCAAAAAGAGCCTTCTGGCGCTCCTTGGTGCGTAAGCCTTCAGTGATGGAGAAGTCCAAAGGAGACCCTTTGATAGCCTCCTCTATCACTTTCACTAGGTCAGGATGTACGCCTTTTAAGCGTTCCTTGCTTCTGGTTCCAAATGAGAATGTCATAGTTACTCCGTTTCAATGCCCATCAATCGCAGTTGCTGTAGAGCTTCTTCAGGATTAACTTGTTGAGGACTCGCCGCAGGCTGCTCAGTAACGTCTGTAGGTTGAGCTGTCTCGACCATAGGTCCTACACGAGGAGCAAACTTTGCCGTAGCATCTCCAAGCTTAGTAACAACATTCGTTAATTTCTTAACAGTTGTAGCCTGTTGAGCTTCCTTCATAGCCTTGACAGTATCTGGATTAAAGATAACATCGGCAAAAGCATTTGGGTTAGCCACAATATCTCGGATCAACCCAACAGCTTCTTTTGCCAAGTTAGCAGTCTGGGAAGTGCCCCCAAACCCCCGAGTAGTTGCGTAAACATCTCCACCTTTTAAACCCCCAGCAGAGCCTGTAGATTCGCTTTTTAACACTTTCTGCATATACTGCATAGCTAAAAGAGCATCTGCTTTATCTTTAGGATTCGTAAAGAGGTAATCAAAATCACCCTTACGCTTACCCAACTCAGTAAGAGCTGATTTAATAACAAACTCAGGACTATCAGCAGCAGCGCCTGCGGCAGCTTCAGAAGCTTTGTTTAAAACTTGATTAAACTGTTGTTTACGAACAGTATCAAAGATAGCTGAACCATCAGGACTATTCTGTAAGACTTCGGCCAAGAAACGCCGTTCTGAGGGAGCTGCTTTCGACAATCTGTCAATGACTTTTTCAGGGGTTAATGCAGAAACAGTCTCAACATCGAAGTACTTAGTCAAAGGAACGTTAGAATATTCTTCAATCTTTGCTAAATTAGCTTTGAAGTTATCCCGAGCTTTAATAAGTTTATCAGCCCCTGCGACACCTTCAGTAGATGCTTGATCCAAAGAATCTCGGAATCCGCGCAACACGCTTAAGGCAATACCTTTAACTTGGCCCGGAGCAACGCCTTCAAAGATATTCCCCTTACCAAAATCTGCTTTACCTGAGTAAACAGCCTCGCCCCATGCAGATAAGTTTTTCTGAAGTCTGTCAATACTGATCTCACGAAGTCCGGCAGGAACAGCGGGAGTAACAGCAACAGAAGCAGGCTGACCTGTCGGGCCGAGAATTGTCGAAGGAGTAATCTTAGCTTCTTGGGCAGGGATAGAGTACTCTTCAATAATCTTCTGTAAAGCGTTACGAACAGGAGCCAAAGCAGCAATCTCAGGGGGAATATTAGCTAGTTGCTCAGAGACAATAGACACAACAGGCGTTGTATCAATCTTTCCTCCAGTGGCTTTAGCTTCCCCAAAATCTTTATTGGCTTGGGTTCTTAATTGACTTGTAAGCGCCTTGCCGTAATTGTTAAAGGCAGTAAAGGCAGAAGTTGTTGCTTGCTCAGGAGATACTGCTTGACTAGAGGCACGTTTAAACACAGTATCCAGAAAAGAAGATACATCTTGCGCTTGCGCTTGTCTAAATCCTGTGCCTTTTGCTTCAATGCTTGGGGCAGCTTCAACACGGGCTTCTGTAGCCAACTGAACACGGCTCCCTGTAGCCTCTCCGGGTGTCATCCGCCCAACGCGCAAGAGATCATCCACTGTCGCGGGGATTTGACCTGTAGGACTTGTCAGTGATCCCCGTGCAGTAGTAATACCACCCTTTAAAGCATAAGGAGAAGATTGAATCACAAACTGAGCCAAAGGACTGTCAGGGGCAATCTGCTGAGCAGCTACACCTGTCGTTCCTGATACACCGAACTCACCGGCAAGGCCTAAAGGAGTTCTTTGAAACAATCCGGGTAGACCAGCAGCAGACAATGCAGTAGCAGGAGCAGCAGCCTGACCAAACTCAAACGCTCCTCTATATCCACTGATCTGCTGCAAGTCCGGACCACCAAGATCGCGGATACCTTTTAAAATGCCTGTAGAAGATAAAGCTGAAGGATCAGGGCTTTTACGCAAGTAATCGTAAAGATTGCCCCATCCACCTACAAGATCAACAATACCTTTGGCAGAACCTTTTAACAGGCTTTCAGCACCTTTCTTAAACTCTTGAAAAGTTGTGCCTTTTTCCTCAAGCACAGATTCACTTGAAGTGACAAGACCTCTATTTTTAAGTTCCTCTAGTGCTTGTTGTTGAGAAATTTCTGCCATGTTCTTTCCTTATTGATTCTTTACAAACTTACCGTTTACAATCTTACCACCTGCTGCTTTAGCCAGATCATCAGCCGACATTGAAGACACAGGAGCTGGCGCGCCTAACGGAATCTTTGGTTGAAAGCCTTTAAGTCCATCCTTTTCACGAGCATAGTTCTCAAGACGAGTAGCTTCTTCCGCAATTTCCATGTTCTTATTACGCATAAAAGTAATAAGCTGTCTACGTGCCGTTGGGCTTGTCTCCAACTGTGGGACCAGACCTTCAATAAACTTACGATCGTCGTTAGAGAAACCTGCACCAAGTTTACCGCCCAAGACACCGAGAATAACATCTCCGGCAACTTTTTGATAATTCTGAGAGGAGGCAAGACGTTGTTGATCCGCAGGGGAGGCCAAACCAAGTGTATTAAGTAGGTTAGTAGCGCCTACTCGACCTGTAGCGAATGTTCCACTAATCAAACCTTGGTCGTCCAGCTTCTCAAGCTGATTTAATGAGCGAACAGTTGCAAAAGCATTATCCCGAGCTACACTGGCTTCTGCAACCTTCTTAGCATCCAGTTCACCCATCTTCTCAGAGAATGCTTTCTGTCCTGCAACAGATACGTTAACAGAAGTTCCTTTACCTTTACGAGTGCTCTCCAATTCAGCAGCAGCAAAAGCTTGCATCTGTTTCTGGAATTCAGGAGTGCCGGGAGTTAAACCAGCATCTTTCAAGACCTGACCGTAGGTAGAAGTTTTCACATTCTCAGGAACCACCAACAGGCTAATGTCATTACCTGCTTCTTGCGCGGCTTTAACCGAAGCAGGAGTTGCCTTAGCAGCCAAAGCAGCAAATACTTTCTCATCCAAGCCTGCTGCTTGTTTTTCACGCAAGTTCTTGGTAATCTCAGATTCTGTCTTACGCGCAGCCAAGCCAGAGGCCACAGACTGTTGATAACGATTAGTCAGTTCACTGACCAGTTGGTAATCCTTGTTCTGCATAGCAGTCTGGATACCTTGCTTCAACGACTCAGGATTGGTCAGGTCAATGTTCTGCAACATCCCTTGACGCTGCTGCAAACGCATCATCTCAGGGTCTTGAGCACCCAACAAACCACCAACAGCGCCTCCTAAGCGGTTAGCACCGGCATAGATACCTGCTGTAGCTCTCTGGAATGGGTCCATTTTAGCATACTGCATGGCCTGTGCTTGGAGAACATTTTCACGCTCTGCCATGAGGGATTCTGGAGTGATCCCAAATAAACTATTAACTACTTCAGCCATTGTTACCGTTCCTTTAAAAGTCTAACCAGCCAGTAGGCGAGGTAGCTGCATACTGTGTTGCTTGATTGTACTGCTGCTGAGGAGTGATAGGAGAACCTGTCATCCAGTTAGCTAAACCTTGTGTAAGTTGTTTGTTCCCAGCAAGACCGCTAAAAGCAGCACCGACAGGGCTGTAAGCATTAGCAGCTTCCATTGCGCGGGCAGCGTTAGTACCGCCTTGGAACAGTGTGTTACCCACGTTAGCACCAGCAGCAGCGGATCGACCACCCAACTGAGCACCTATGTCCAGAGGAGACTGACCAGCAGCTTCCAAGCTCTGAGCCAATCCAAACTGTGTCTTCAAGGGGTTGTAGCCACCGGAGGCCAAGTCTAAGCCAGTACCGAATAAGCCTGCACCGAAGGTAGTAGCTGCTCTCCCTTGCTCTTGAGCACGGGTAGCCAGTTCCAAGTCCTGCAATGCTTGAGCATTCAACAGAGCCTGTTGTTCAGGGTTAGCAGCACCCATCATACCGCCTTGAGAGACAGCAACACCACCACGGCCTGTGTTGAACAAATTCTGAGTCAAGCCAGCAGCAGCACGTTCACGAGCTGGCTGCAAGAGAGCTTGTTGAGAAGCCATCCAGTCCTGAGCTGCCTGCTGCGGAGTCTGCGCCAGATACTGCTGACCTAAGCCGAACAGTTGCTGCTGAGCTGCCTGCGCTTGCTCCGCTGTCTGCATACCTTGACCGCCTGCCTGAGACAGTAAACGATCCCGCAGAGCTGCAATGTCTGGAGCTACATCGTAGCCTGCCGACTGAAGATAACCCTCAGGAGACATTGTGAACTGAGAAGTACCGAAGCGGGAAGTAATACCCACTGGACGGAACTTCTGAGCTTCTGCTGCCATCTGAGCAGCCCGTAATTGTGCATCAGCGGATGTGCGTGCTGCATCTTCGGCAGCATTTCCGCTCACAACACCACCTAAGAGGCCTAAGCCTCCGCCGATAAGAGCAGCTTCGATACCCATTATTTAACCCTCACAAATAGTTGTCGTGTTTGTTTGTCATCACCGATGAAATCGGAATGATATTTAAAATCCATCATACCCAGAAACCTTAAATGTTTACTGTCGTTCAGTTCGTGTATAGCAAAGATAGGCTTACCGTGAATGTCTACGAGCTTATCAAAGTCTGCTTTCAGTTGTTTCTTAACCGTCTTAGTCCACCTGTAACAATCACAGTGAATAAATGTATTGTTAGAGAAGTACTCTAAGTAGACAGTGTAGTCATTTGTGTTTATTACAGGTGTTTTCATAGGTTAAGCAGTTCTCTTCCACATAGCCACTGTAATGTATGGCTGGAGGTTAGCATTGGTTCCAGAGGAGCCTGTGGAGTTAACTATTGTGCTTGTAGAAGTGCTAACTGTACCTGAAGGAGTACCTGCTGAGACAGCACTTGTCGATGTAGTCCCTGAACCAACATCTACGTTGTACACGATTCCCGATGTGCCTCCTCCTCCTGAGTTAATTGTGTGGCTATGCGAAGGCAACGCATTCCCTGAGAACGAGGAGGACGAAGAAGAAGAAGCGGTGTGTGAGTGGCTAACAACAATGGCGTCCTTACTGCCTCCAGTCTCTTCCAGACTATCAAATAGGGGATCAGCACCGTTCAAGCCGACCATAACTCGACCAGCACCAAAGGCTACCCAAGTGCCAAAGCCTAGCAAGGTAGCTGGGTTAGTGGATACCCCGGCGTTGATGTAGATAGAGCCTACCGGATACAGAGACTGTAGCGCTGTGGTAACGAAGGCTGTAGTAGCAATCTGAGAAGTGTTCGTCCCTCCTGCTGCTGTCGGAGCTGTGGGAATACCCGTTAGCGCCGCATTAACAGCATCTAACTTACTAGTGATAGCTGTAGCAATATTGTTGAACTCAATATCAAATTCTGTACCTTTAACAATCTTTAAAGGATTGCCCGATGCCAGTGAGTCTTTACTGGAGAAGTTAGTACTTTTAACGTAATCAGTCATGTTATAAAATCTTTCCGTTTTTGGCCTGTATTTCCAACTTTTGAATACTTAAAGGCGTTCCGTTGATGTCTGCTTCGTAACCGGTCTGGACAACCTTACCTGCGCCTGTGGGGTATGCCACAAGTGTTTGCAAAGAAATACCATCAAAATATTCTGTCCCGCTAGTATTATACTCTGAAATTCCAAATTCTGCAATACCCTGAGTAGGAATTTTTGCAGTTTGTGAGTAAAAATTTTCTTTGAAGTCGTATCCCCACTTAATTGTCACGTATTGGTTAGAACCACCGATGACAACAACAGAGAGTTTCTTCAAGACAGAACTTACAGACGGAGTGCCTAAGTCAGTATGGTTAGTGAAGTATTGGAAGCGGTACAAGTTACCGTTATCCTGATAGTCTGAGTACTGACCTACGTAGCCTGCCTTGCCGATCAATAAGCTCTTGTCACGTAAGTAGCAGAAGCTTTTAGGTTCGATACTATCCCATGTAGTCACCCGGCTGGAGCCATCTTGTAAGACAGTCTTCATGTCGAAGCAATATACAGTCTTGAGAATGGGTAAAGACAACAAGTAGAAGGACTCAAAAGGACTGTACACAGACTTAATTGTGCTCAAGGATTCACCCGATACAGCACTCATCAGGTCATTACGTACATTCTTAGACAAGTCACGGAAGGGAGCAGACTTCTCTTGGATTGTACGCAGTACGCTACGCACACCTGTATCCGACAGGAAGATAACATCTGAGCCTGTGTTCTGAATTGTGTCTCTAGCGATGCAGCCAATGCCTGTCAGGGAGTCAGAAATCTTAAACACACCTGCTGAGAGTACATCCTGAGCACCTGAGTACACCAAGATATTACTCTTACCAAAGATGAATAAGAATCCATTGTGAGATGCTAAGCCTGTAATGTTATCTGCGCCGTTAGGCCACACAGAGGATACGTCGATAGAGCCTGTAGAGCCTGCCGCCCATTTATGTCCTGAAAGGATGTCTGACCAGTAAACAACAGCTTTCTCAGCAGCTAAGTCAGCTACCCATAAGCGTCCGTAGGCTGACAGTACAATGTTACCGGCAGGGACTGTACCTGTGTAGCCTGACTTTTCAGACACCCGGAGATACGTAGTGGTACTTACAGCAGGGTCGAACACCAGAGGATCGTGACCTGTTTGGAAGAAATACAAGCACTCGTTCAAGGCTGCAATCTGCCAGTTGTTAGCCGTAATCGTAGGAGTTACACCACCACCGCCGTAGGCCAGCATAGTTAGTGTATTGCCCGCAAGCTTAAAGAGCTTATTGTTACCTGCTACGATAGTGTACTCAACACCGCTGTCTGTAACCAACTGACCGATGGCTTCTACGTTGGCAGAGCCTAAGTCAGCATTGGTTGTGTTCTTTGGTGTCCAGCCTTTACGAGCACCCACACGGCCATATTGGTCAATAACACAGTTGACTGCTGTCAGAGCAAAGCCAGAGGCTAAGTCCAATGAACTGTCCTGTGTGTTTAGACCATAAAAGCCCGGTGCTGTAATGCTAAATGTTTGAAGAGCCTGAGCCATAGCTTACACAGCCTCCCAAGTCTCTTCCTCAACATAGCGAGAACTTTCGATAGCGATAGCGTCAGCCAAAGAAGCTTTGTACAGGCCATAGGCTTCGGTGCTGTTCAAGCCGCCATCCTCACCCCGCTCAACCAAGGCACGGGCAAAGGCTCCTAACACCACAGGCTCCTTAGGAACCAGCATTGTCTGAGAGTCAGTTGTCAGTTCTGGCTGAGGAATGTACAGGTTAAAGTACAGAGTCAAGCCTGCTGTTGGAACAGGGTAGAAATCAACTTTGGTATCGCCTGTAGTGTGGATACCGTTAAAGTTGTAGTACATCGGATTACCTGCACTTGTATTGTTCAACAAGTATTCAGACATCTTAGATGTAGTCAAGGCACGGATAGGGGACTTGTTGGTGATGTCTTGGGCATCAATGACTTTAAAGCGAGTACCTGAACCATTGAGCACATAGCCGTATGTGTTGGCTAAGGTCTCGATCATCAAGGTATCGGTTAAAGCATTCCATGCGTAGGCATCTTCTACTTGTCGCTTGGCATCATTCACCAACCTACCAACAAGCTTCGATAATGTGTTTTCATTGACTGTCGTGACTTCAGGTTCGCGCATACGAACGAGAACATCATTGACAAGCTCAAGGTATGTTGGCAGGGCCATAACTTATATTCCTTCTTTCTTAAACAATTCAAAGGTGCAGATAGTACTGAATGAGCTACCTGCTTCATCTTGCATGACTACAGTATCTCCTTCTTCCATGACCACGTAAGCTCCTCCGTCCATGCGTACATAGTTTTTAGCTGCAATGCCACCGTCTTGCACATAGATGTTTGTGGAGGTGCTAGAGTCTCTCCAATACACCGATATACTCTTAGTAGAACCTGAGTTATTGAAGATATACATCAAGTTCCACTTAGCAAAGTAACCAAGAGGAACTGTGTAGATTGTCGTAGCAGCTCCTGATGTAAGGTTAACACCTACCGATACTGGGCGTGTCATTTGGACTTCTTCTTCTCTTTATTCTTCTTGGTACGTTCACCACGCTCAGGCTTACTGCGCCCTGCCTCGGACAGAGCGATAGCAACTGCCTGCTTCTGAGGTTTACCTTCCTTGACCATCATAGAGATGTTCTCGGATACGGTCTTATCTGATTTTCCCTTTTTAAGCGGCATATTAGTTCTCCTCTGGTGGTAATGGCTCATTGCCCTCGGCCAGCCATTTCAGGTACTCGGCGTAGTCTGTGTTGGCAGGGTCGAAGGGGATGAAGGCGTTGTCAGCAATGCGTTTGATGCAGGTGGCTGCGCCCATTGGAGTGTCAGGAAGAAGTTGGTACATGATTAAAGCTCCGCTGCTGCCGTCCAGTTACCACCAACAGCATAGGTGGTTCCACTCTTAACAAAGTAAAACGCAAAGGCGTTTGCAGAAGAAACAACTGATCCTGCTGTGTCTGTAGTAATTGACCCGTTGCCTGTTCGGGTTACGGTTGCTGCCGCCCTCTTTTCAACTTTAAAAGGCACATTCAAGTAAGGGCCCACCATATTTGCCATGTACAGCGTTGCCTCTCCGAACTCGTAATACCGCTGACACATCATCAGCTCACGCCCGTAGTCCCTGCGCTCAAACGGGGTTGCAACAGTGCCTGCTTCGAGTTGGACTCCTGTGATGTAGAAGGTGGCTCCGCTTGTGCCGACTACAGAGGTTGCGCCTGTGGCTGAAAAATACAAAGTGCCCGCCCATGTGCCAGCAGTGCCGCTGTATGTAGAACCAACCCCAAGACCGAATG
>JACCDN010932399.1_pt1 | contig 21152 bp, 34 predicted proteins | sample 7441691 | NCBI WGS metagenome assembly JACCDN01 (sample SAMN15323439, study PRJNA562643) | freshwater metagenome | isolation source: river surface water | place: USA:Blue River Watershed | collected 2017-08-16 | reverse complement strand
TAGGTTTCCAATCATACTTCTTCTTCAACCAGTAAGCGATATGATCTCGTGATCCAGGATTGAACTCAATGATTTCATCTTTGAGTCGCTTACCTGTCTTCTCAGAGTATCTCTCGATTACACGTGTAGGAAAGACATCACGGAGTTCCTTGTGAATCTCCTCACGCTGAGATGTAAGTTCAGCATATAGTGATGCAGCACTCTTCATGTCGAATGTAAAACCATAGGTCTCCATTCTACGAGCACATTGTGCAGCACGAGTCTCAATCTCTACAGCCCTAGGATCTAGTTTCTTTCCTAGTAGATACTTATATAGAACAGCTGTAGATTTAGTATCTTGAATACAATACACTAACATCTCTTCGTTGAATTCTTCCCAACTACCGTCATACTGTGCTTTATGCTCACCTAGACGTTGTCCCCAAGCATTCAATGAGTGAGATCCATAGAATTTAGGCTCGAGACCTTTCCAATACTTAGCGAAATCTTCATTACGGATGTCTTGGTGTGCTAGTCTAGCTAGAACCAAAGTATCTGTAATAATGGTACCTTCTTTAGGTTGCCATTTATACAACTTATCTAATGCTGCTAAGTCATAGTCAATAATGTTATGACCAATTAGCTCATCAGCTTTACTTAAATATTCTAGACCTTCAACCATCTCGTGTTCACGAAACGTTACAATCTCATCCGTATCTGGATTAAGACAGGCTAGAATGTGACAGCGTGAAACGTCGTTTAGCAATCCATTTGTTTCTACGTCAAATACAAGCTTCATAAATGTTTCTCCAAATAATTTAATGCTCTTAGAACACCTTCTTTGTTGTCTCCGAGTTTACCAATACCAACATTGCAGTCCCAGCATAGTACTCCTCTGACCTTGCCTGTTACATGACAGTGGTCTACCTGTCTTTTATTGTGTGCACCCACACCACGACCACCACCATATGTTAAATCTTTTCCACAACATTGACATTTACTCACAGTGTAGAGTTCTAATGCCTGTTTAAAATTGACACCATGCTTCCATATGATATGCCTTATACTTATCCAATTAGGATGGCTTGTACAATTACGACAAAATCTCGATCTAGCGCTGTCTTTTCTTGAGCTTGTTAACTCATATTCTTCTTCACACGCTCTGCATTTAAAAGAGCCTTTCATTCGTTCTCCCGTAGAGTAACTGTTAATAAAATAGAATGTTAGTACATTCTCCATAACTACCGAGAATCCCCAGTAGTTACAGGCAATACACTAATATTGCAATCCAAGAGTATTACTGCTCGATAGGACTTGGCTCCATCTTCACAGGGTGGCTTTACACCATATCTCCCTACACTAGTGATCTGCTAGTTTCACCTGTAGTCATTCAGGTTTGTTTTGCACCTTATAGGTGTTAGGGACGTTCTTTAGAACTCAGCGTTTGGCTCAGGTTCAATCTCTTCTTTGAATCCATGCTTCTCGGACAAACGTCCAGTAACAGGATCATAGACAATCTTACCAGCTTCACCTGTCCAACCACTGAATCGGTTCTTGAGAACACGAATGGTTGTGACATTTGAGTGAGTTTCTGATTGCTGATTTCTTTCGAGACCAATAACCATATCACTCAATTGAGCAATAGCATGAGAACCTCGTAACTGAGATAAACTTGTCTGAGCACCTTCCTCATGACTTTGATCACCAGATGCACGCTTCAGATGAGATACAAGAATCAAACCGATTCCAGTCTCTTCTACTAATGTACGTAGCTGAGTCATTGCGTTATCAATCAACCTTCGTTCATCACCGTTGGCAATGCCTGATACGATAATAGAAAGGTGATCAAGAATAATCCATTGACATCCCATACCACGTGCCATATAACGTATCTTATTGAGAAGGTTCTCAACATCTGTTGAACCGAAGTGGTCATAAATCCACAATCGGTCATCTTTGGTTATATAATCATATGCTTTCCTCATGTCTTGTATAGTTACACCCTCACGTTCAATGTGAATAGGTTTGTTTAGGTAAATACCCATCAATCCTAACATTGTTCTACGAGGGTTCTCTTCTAGCATGAGGAGACCAACTGTCTGTTTCTCATCAATGAGATGCATAGCAATCTCACGGACAAAGGCTGACTTACCCATACCTGAACCTGAAGTAACCGTAATCAGTTCACCTTTACGCAAACCTTTAGTCTTCTTGTTCAGTTCTTCAAATGGATACATTACCGTAGCAATAGCATCCTCTTCGATAACCTTACTCCAAAGATCTTTACCTGAGATAATTCCATCAGGTCTATATTCTTTGGCATCCCACATAGCTTGCATTAGTTCTTTGGATCTACCTGCTAGTAGCATCTCGTTCGCATCTTTCAATGGGAGAGCTGCTATCTTAGCTTGTCCTGGACGGAGAATCTCTGCACATCTCTTAGCAGCCTCACGTCCAGGTTCATCCATGTCAAACATAATTACTACTTCATCCCAACCGTCAAGCCACTCAAAGTTTTGTCTGAATGTTTTGACTGCAGATTGTGCACCTGCAGGAATTGATACTACTGGCCATTGATTGCCTTGTAGTTGCGACATAGTTAGAGCATCGATCTCACCTTCGGTGATCACTAGCTTCTTACCTTTGAGCTTCCATAGATGCTGACCAAAGAATGGTAGATTCTTACCGTCACCTTGAATGGTGAAGTTCTTATCTTTATCTTTAGTCTTGAAAGCTACAAGTTTGTTGTCTTTGTAGAATGGGAAAGCTTGAACCATCTTACCGTTCACTTTACCAACCCTAACTCCAAACTTATCGCACGTCTCTTGTGTGATTCCTCTAGATGTTAGCGGAGATAGCTCTAATTTGTCATATGATGATAGTGATCCTGAGCTCTTTCTTACAGGAGCTTCTGAAGATTCACCATCAGCCTCATTCTTACTAGGTGATCTATACTTCGCACAAGAAAAACAATAGGAGCTACCGTCTTCGTAGATTCCTCTAGCGTCAGACGACCCACAATCTGGGCATGATTCGTGTCTTACAAATTCACTCATACATCTCCTTATAGTAAAAACATTCTAGTACACTCGTTAGAATGCACTAGATGGGATTACTTCAACCAAACACTTGGTATTAACTTGTCTGCATACTTAAATCCATTCTTATCGCACCAGTTCGCATAGGTTGTCTTAGAACCCTTTGAGATTGGTGTCTTGGAATTTGAGAATACAAATCTGATGTCTAACTCAGGGTGTTGCTCTTTGATTAGTAGATGTTTCTTACGATCTTCTAACAGGAACCTACCTTTAGTTTCAACAATGATACCGTTTGGTAATTTGAAATCAGCAGTATACTTGTGATTGGTAGAAGGTTTGGTGTAAGAAAGTTTGAACTTTTCATATTCAACTTCCAAACCAGCTTCTTTGAGCTGTTGTGCAACCTTCTCTTCCAATCCAGATCTATACCCATTTACCCATGCAGCCTTAGAAGTCCTTGGACTCATCCTCATCCTCGTCACTCAAATCTGGTTCTGTTGATTCTTGTGATGAGAAACTGAATCCGTCACCTTCGTCACCAAATGAAGAGCCAGACTTGAATTCAACTAATTGAATAATCTGGACACCATTTAGATATAACACCACACCAGTATTAATACCTTTATCATAGGGTTTGATAGTGAAGGCAACCTTAGTAGTTGATCCTCCGCCAATCTTCAGTTCATCTGCGTTAGCAATGATCTGACCCTTGGAGTTATAAATCTTTGGTTTCTTCTGTGACTTGAAGCTAAACACTGTGTTACCCTCACCGTCTTCCTTGAATGGGAAGTTAGCCTTAGCGATCTTCTTAGATCCTAACTCTTCGGTGAAAGCTTCACGAATCTGTTCGCACAGACCTTGAGCTTCATCTGTTGGTACAGATAGAGACATCTTGTAGACACCCTCAGCGTTGAACTTTGTGTCTGGTTTAGTCAACCACGGATACATTGCGATACCACGAGGTGATACTACTGATTTTGCTTTTGTTGCCATTGTAACTCTCCTGAGTTGTTAGACGGACATCTGAAATTGTTTAAGGATTCGCTTCTTCTCCGTCTTTGACAAGCGAGCTTCCTGTTCACGACTACCAAAAGGCATGAAGTATTTATTAGACTTAGTGATAATAGTATGACCACGTTGGCGTAGACTATATACTACTTGTGGAACATTCTTTACATGATACTTAGCGATATCGGTTACAGTTGCACCTTTACCGTTAGATTCCATGATAGATTTTACTACGAAAAATTGATTCATTGACATAAAATTTACTCTCCATGTTGAGTTAAAATGAGCCTCATATAGGGAAGGCTTAAGTGGGTGGTCAGATTTATGCAAACGCATACTTACTACTTCGGAGTAGCTCTAGATCCAATTCACCCTTTTGAGGTGGAGTTGGAATCTTGTGAGCATTCTCTGTACCTATAGTTCTGATAGCTGAAAGATATACCTCATTGATGGCGTCCCAGTTTGTATATAGGTCCACAAAAGTATCTAATACAATACGATGAAACTTTTCCATATCTGATGGTAGTGCACTAAAAGAATCATGTATCAGTAGGAAACTATCGATACCTTCTTCTTTAGATCTTAGAGCTGTCATCTGCAAGTGTGTAGCGTCACAACTATGTACAAAGTTAGGTGACATAGAGTTTCTCTGTTTAGAAGAGATTAGTATATCTGTACTACCATACGCATATCTCATTCTAACTTTCTTTCCTCTTATAACTAAGTCCAATCTAGCCTCTTTTGGTTTATAGTAGGCATTCATTACTGGAAAGTTAAGAGGTGTGTACCATATAACTGGTTTACCTTCTTTACATAGAACTCCAGCAACTTTCTGCAGCCAATCCATAACTTCCATAGGCTTAGGAGCAATCTTCCTAAGTACTACGTCAAGGAGACCAGCAAGGTATGCTGCAGAAGACTTAGGATTCTCAAACTTATGTTCGTTACCGTCAATGATATCTGTCATAAGTTGATCAGTCCAACCAAATGTCTTCATTCTACCTGTGTTCTTATCTTTAGACATACCACCCTTACGAGATCCATAGCAGATTGTCATAGTAGCACGTTTGGTTGTCTTTCGACTAATACCAAAGTCCAACCACTCCTTAGCCATAGGATTCTCTCTATCAGCTTCTAGTAGTTCTATCAGATAGTCAGCTGCAGCTTGATAGACATCTTGAGGTCTATCCATAGGCATGAGGTTTACTGCTCTACCTGTGAATGTATCTCTAGCCATAGCCGAGAAGTGCTGTAATCCTGAGTTACTCGTTATGTTAGACATAGTTAGCTACTCTATGCCTGTTTGTGTTTACATTTACTTCCATCTAATCCGTGCCATTGTTTGATAGCTCTCGCATTTCCATACAACCCACAAACTGGGCAGGTTGCTTTGGGATATGCGATGAGTTTCTCCTCTTCTGTGAACACCTTACCTTCAGTAGGATGCTTTCGATCTCCTCTTCGGTATGCGCCCCAGAACTTTGAAGACATCTCAGCTTGATACTTTGAGTCTTTTCTATGAGGGTACTTCTCAGCTAACCAATCTCCATGTGACTTGGTAAACTGCTTGCCTTTTTCAGAGACATGCCATCTAGCCAACCCTTCACGAGTTTCTGGGTATATGGTACAAGGATTAAGATTGTTATTGTTGATGTATTCCCAACCACCGTTACCACCTTGATTGATATTCCAACCAATGTGGTCTGATGGTCTCAGGAATTTCTCTATGTCATAACAATAGTCTTTTGTTCCAACTAATAAAACCTCTTTGATAAGACATTCCCAACCATACTTGTCCTTAACATTCTCAATTATACTGTTAGAAGTCATCTCGTGCTTTGCCATTCTACTGTCAAAGTCGTTAGATACACCAACATAGCCTTGAGTTGCTACGTCTGTATGTTCTGGTAAGTGAATCCAATAAACAACATGGCTCATCTAACCTCCTATCTGAGGTAAACACAAACTACTGTATATTTCTATACAGACCAGACTATCTCTTCACCGATTATACATCGGGTCTCCCGTTTCGATCCGCTTGGATCTACGTCTTTCGACTAGTCGTTACACCTTCTCATTTCTGAGCTTGGCTCGGTATTGCCTTCAACTTAATGGTAAGGGTTCCACCGAATTAGAGAGATTTAATGACAGCTATAAGTTAACCGTCAACTGCTATAGGTAAGTGACAGACATAAGAGTCTCCTTGTGTCATCCACTTACGATACTCCATACATGCAGCAGTAAAGCAGAATGGCTCAGAAGCCTCAGTCATCCATTCCATATCAGCAAACGGATCCTCAGCATAACTCATGATTCTATCATGGTTATCATCAACCCACTTCACTCGATCATCGAATGGAGCCTTAGAGATCTTACCGAAGTCACCACAGTTAGCTAGGTGAATCTTCAACCACTTAGCAGCCTCAGGTGTGTCTATAGGTTTACCCTCAGAGAACAACCATAAGGATTTCATCCAGTCTACTGATTGGTGATTCAACTTAGGTACAGCATATACTCGACCCCTGAAGTCTACAAACGCTGGAAGATAAATAACTTCTTCCTTAGCATAGTCTCTAGCTTCATTGAACTCTCCTAGGAATGTTCCTTGTAGAGATTTGAAACCGTTGACTTCACTTCTCTTTAGATCAGCTGGGAAACGAGATGGTGGCAATTTACTAAACGGTCTAGTCTTTGCTCCAGTCTCTGCATCAACAGTCAGATGGTTCATAGTATAAGCCTGTTGTATGATCGGAATCATATCAGTGTTAACTTTCAGACCAACACTTTGAATAGCATCTACAGCCTTCAGCCATTTAGCACCGAGTACAGCAGATTCTCTAATCTTAGCTATCTGAAACTTGTTCTTAGCGGTTGATAGAGATACTCTACTTGCAAGTCGCTCATCATAATAGCTGCCCTCTAGAATTGATCTAGGAGTTACTACCATAGGTGAGAACATAGGAGAGGAGAAGCGTTGATACTCATAGATATCTTCTCGTCTCTCTAGCGCATACTCAGTGAACTCTACAGTTCTCTCGGTCATATGTATACCTTGTTGCTCTGGCTCTGTTACTTTGAATAGAGACTTTGGTATACTACAAATAGCAAACACAATCTGTGTACCTAAAGTAAGTACACGATTCATGTCGTCCTTCTCAACAATACTGTTAATATCTAGCTTCAGAGAAAGAGCATACTTACCAATTATATTGGCAGCTTTGATGAATACTAAAGGTTCCTTAGGATCCTTGTGAAGTAATACATCATAGGCTGTACTAACACAGTTTGCTACTCCAATTTCTTTGACATCTTTTTGCCATTGTTCTTCAGTACGGTATTTAGGTATAGTGTTAGCAGCTAGTTCAAGTGCAACTAGACTTGGTTCAAACACTTCACGCTTTAATGCCATATCGATAGAAGTAGGTAGCTTCTTCTCTTCAGCTTTCTGAAGCCGTCTATCAAAACGCTCGACACCTCGGTCGAACATTATAGACTCATTGAACTTCTCTAGATGTTCATTCATCTATACTCCTTTCTTAATATGCTTAAGACCTCTCACGAGGTTTCGACCATTGAGGTCTCATCAGTTAAGCTCATCCACTCTGGTTTCTCAGAGTATTTCCATACAGCCATTTCTTTCTTCTTCATACGGTAGTAGTTTCTGTAGCCTTCTACTGTATCTTCCTTCTTGCACTCATCTGGCATACACTGAGGTGGATCAGAGAACACACCTGTAGGTATACCTTTAGGTGCGAACTTCAATTCATTCTCAAGTAGGTCTTGACATTTGTGCCTACGCTTATATCTTCTAGTATACTCGAAGCACAACTCCATACCAAGACTCCACAACCAAACATAGTTGTGCCAAGTGTCACCTGCCCACCTAGTGGACGGATGATTCTTGTGAGTTTCTCTGTATGGTGCTGTAAGACCGTATCTGTAGTGAACTGCAGAAAGAATCTGAGCAGTCTCTAGTATCATCTTCACAACATGTCTGTCGCAGTGATACTTAGCTGCCATCATTGGGTCTCGGTGTAGATAAAATATATTCATACTACCTTCTTATACTTAGCATAGATATACAAAGCCTGATTAGCTTCAAAGCCAAAGGTGTACTTGTCCATTTCTTCACGAACTACGTTCCACCATTGTCTCTCACCAAAGTGTCTAATAGCTTTCGCACAGAACTCTGGCATCTTCTCTAGCATATGTGCCTTTACTAAATTGAAATATGTAGCAGATACAGGTTTGTTGTGATCAGGCACATTGTAGTGCTTGTATCCACGAGTCATTTGCTCTGCTAAAGTTTTACTTGCTTGTGGACCTGCCATTGTCTCTCCTATCGATATATTTCTTCATCAATTTGTATTGAGATTCATTGTAAAGTTGTGTCATATGACTATTAGGAATTTTCATACGGTACTCTGCCTGAAAGTTCCAAGCAGTTTCCCAGTCATCAAACATTTTCACTTTAGATTCAACACCGTTATCATCTATTTCTGTCAGTACATACTTAATCATTAGACTCTCCCAATGTAATATTATCCTTTGGAAACAAATCCCAGAAGATCTTCTCCAACTCAAAGATTCTACCCTTCTGAACACCGATAAGATATTCATCCTCAGGGTATTTCAATAGGTTCAACTGTGTGATTAATTCATCACGTCGTAACTTCATGTCCTTCTGTATAGTGTATAAGTTTACTTCAATCATATCAATCTCCAGTTTTATAAATGATACCAGACTCCAAGGCAATCGCAAATGCTTCCTTGTGTGTTAGATCTGGTGCGTCTACCCAATCACATTGGTCGTCATCCCAATAGAACTTATCACCAGACCACTTCTTAGTAGTATGGTTGAACCTCAGGATTGTGTTCTCGTCGATTGCGAACTCTGAAAATTCACCCATGTCACTTGGTAGATGCTTTAAGTTTACTACACCACCTTCTTCAATTATCTTTGCTACTGTAAATCTCCACTTCATAATATCTCCTAAAATTAACTCATATCTGCTTCATCACGAATACCCAAGAAACTTGGGAAACGAGGAGCATCTTTCATACCTACGTCAAAGTACTTGTACTTCAACATTTGACCGATCATCTTGTCACGATTGATCCAGAACTTCTGTCTCTCTTCAGCAGTGTATCCACCACCAACACCGAACTCGACACCAGTCTTAGGATCACGTACCATGAATTTACCTAAGCTATTCTTACCTAGCTTAGTCTTTCCATGTACTTCCTCAACATAGTCAAAGATAATACCTTCAGCATCACTGAAGCGTTTAACTTTCAGTAGCGTCTGCTCGGTTGGAGTAGCTCTACCCTCTTTGTACAAACCATCAGGACAACGAAGCATCATACCCTCGTATCCTCTATCGACAAAGTCTTTCTCATACTCGAGAAGTTCTTCCTCATTGTTGATGGAAAAGTGTGGAACCAAAGTGATAAACTGTTGGTTGTTCTTACTTCTAAACTTGTCAATAGCTTCAGCAGCCATATCTAAACGGTCGATGAAAGGTGCACTCTTGTGATACTTATCGAACACAAAGAATTTGAAATCAGGATCTCCATCGAAGCTCATAACTCCAGATGTAGAAGCTCTGAATACGTCAGTTGCGAAAGGCTTACCTACGATCAACTCTCCGTCTAAACCTTCTAATACTTTCTTTGATAGAATCTCAGATATGTACTCATTGCGAATTGGCTTCATGTTGCGACTCAGGATTACACCATTCTGTACTAGCGCACGAATACCGTCTAGCTTTGGTGATCCCATTTTAGGATACCTTAGTGTACCCTCTTTGACACTCTCATAGTTTGTAGCCAACATAGGGCTAAATGTTTTACTCATAATGTTTCTCCTATAAATTAAATAACATTCACGATAATACGTACTGACTAGCGAGAATATTCTCCCTAGAACCGAGTGTAGCGCACACCGTAAATTGTTGTAGACTACCCGAAGGTAGTTTCGACTATTGAAGTCTCATCAGTACAACTCTTCATCCTCATCACAAGGATCTAAATCAATTACTACTTTACCAAAATACAACTTACCGCCTACCCTCTCACAGATAAACGGTGAATCAAACTTAATGACTTGACCACCAAGAATGTCTAGTGCTGCTCCCTCATCGATGTCCTCATGTTTAATACAACCAATAAGACCAGCATCGACAGAGTAGGCACGTTTCTCTTTATCGTAGTAAGTACCATCCCCATAGAGAGTTGTGAAAGACACAAACTCCCTACCGTCTTTAAATCTGAAGCCACCATCATTAACCTGACGGCCACCATCATTAACCTGACGGTCACCAATAGTTAACTCACAGAACTCTTCCCATGAGTTACCTAATACATAGCATAGGTCACCTACATAGTAAGTACCAGGTTCCATATACACCTGTGGATTGTTTATTTGTCTCATAATGTTTCCTTTATATAAATTAGTAAAAGTCTCGAGCATCCCATAAGACACTACGGATGATATCATCACGTGTCATTTGGCAAGCTCTAGTTTCTCCATCTAAATCAGTACCCAGTACCAATGCTCTTCCAGCTAATGGCTGTGGATATCCCTTCCAAACGAAGAAAGCTTGGTTATCTTTGAATAGACCTTCATCGTCTAGATATAGTGTATCTCCAAGGTCACTAATCGTAAGACAAGTGAATGGAGAATCTCCACATTTGATAAAGTCATAGATCTGGTGATAGTCACCGTCTTCATTATACTCTACCTCTTCAACATACTTAGCGTATGGATCAATAAGAAATGCTTTCATAATGTTTCCTCTCAATTATATAGTCAAGACTTTGACAATTTCAATAGTATCGTCTGGGTCATTAATTAATTCTAGTGCGTCTAGAAGTTCCTCATTGGTATACTTCGTGATAGGATCTAGGTCACCTCGAAGTAATCCCTCGACGTAATCCTGACGCTCCTGGTGTGAAAAATTAGATATCATGTCTAGTTGTAAATCAACTAACATATCAATTGCTTCTTCTCTTGTTACTCTCATAATATTCCTCACTTTGCTAACATAAATAAACCGATGTTACTGAATGCGTATCCTGTGTACACAATGAAATTTCCAACTGAGCCTTTTACCAGTTGTTCAACTCCAATAGCTGCGTACACAAAGCCAACTACAATAATTAACCATTTTAGTTCCATGGTTACACCTCATAGACACATAGTCTTCCAGGATTCATCCACTCAGCGAACATGCCATATTTGTCCAATACAGATTCTATCTTTGGATTGATTCCAAAGTTCCACTCAGGGTTGTCAGAGTAATACTCTACCCATTCCCATGAGTCAACACCCTCAGCGTCAATCGAGAAGTTACCGTTGTCGTCTATGTGTTCATACACAGGTACACCGATTTTCTTCAAGTGGTTATAAACTTTAATGTATTTCTGTTTCATAAATATTCTCCTTACCTACAATTTAAACATTGATTCTTATACCCATAGTTTTTATATGGATAGTATTGATCTTTATAGGGATACACCTTATATGGTCTGTAGTATTCCAAAGAACCAGCTACACAACCTGTTAGTAATACCATGATGGGTATTAACAATAGTTTCTTCATAATATTTCTCCCATTAATATGGTAAATCTGCGATGTTATCAACACAGTCTACTTGATTCATCTCTGAGTCATACACCTCACAGTATCCACCATCAAGAATGATGATAAACTCTTCACCGTCCTCAGCATAGAATGGAATAGGAGTTTGACAACCGCAGAATCCTTCCCACATAGCATCATCGAATGGTTTAAACTCTAGGCTCTTTAGATATTCTCTTGTAATCATAATATTTCCTTTATAAATTTGTCTAAGACTACCAGTGGTGACGGACTTAACCGTTGGCACAGCGACTGGTAGTTTCGGCTATAAAAGCCATCGTCAGTTAGACTGGTTGCATCTATGATTATCGCTCAAGATGCAGAGAAAGCGGATATGTGGTTCAGGAAAGGAGCCTTAGCACACATCTGTCTCCTTTATAGCCACGGAGACACGGCTTAGTTGCAAAAAAGCCTACCCGTAGGTAAGCATAATTAATCTTCGTTTCCAAAGATTTCGATGTACCCAGCAATTAACTCTTCGTCAGTTGCTCTGTAACACCATGATGATGTATCAGTCTCCATGTGGATTCTGTAGACCATTGTGGCACGAGACATGCCTTTGTATATAACTTTATTTGTCATAATAATACTCCTTAATAAAATGTATAAGACCACTCAAAAGTGGTTTCGTCTAATTAAGACTCATCAGTTATACTTATAGAAATCTGGCGATTGTAGTCATAGCTACGTACACCACAGTTCCTACTGTTAATCCCATAATTGCTATTCTTATAGTCAACATAGATTCTGTTTTACTCATTTGTTTTCCTTGTATTCTTTGATTTTAGCAATAATCTCAGCTTTTGTCTGAGCAGTTAATATGGTACCGTCTGGTAAAGTTGTATAAAACATAAATTCTCCTTAAATTAAACAAAGAAATGTGATAAGAACAGTCCATAGAACTGTCCAACCGATAAACTCAGAAAGCGTAGGTAAAGTGTGATCCATAGATTACAATCCTAACGCTGACTTAGCTTTGCGAACAAGATATTCACTATCTGTGTTCTTTGTGTAAACGTCTAAAACATATTGACGTTCTTCTACTGAGAAATCTCTTTCTACAGCAGTACGAAACTTCTCTACAGAAGCCTTACCTTGACGGTAAGTTCTTCCGCAATCTGAGAACTCGTATCCAAGATCTAATTTCTCAAGATCTTCATAAACAATAGCTAATTCTTTTAGCTTTCCCATAATAATACTCCTTAATAATGTATAAGACCTCTCTCGAGGTTTCGTCCTTACGGACTCATCAGTTATACTTGTGCTTCAAGCTTAGCAATTCTAGCTTTAAGCTTTGCTAATTCAGCTAATTTCTTATCTGTCTGAGCAATCTTTCTAGCTTCTGATTTAGCTTTACGTTCTGCACGTTCAGCTTCAAGTTGAGCTTTTAGCAATAATTTAGATTCAGCATCAAAACTAGATGTCTTGATTCCTGCTTTCTTCATTGCTTCGGCAATTTCTTTGTGTGTACTAAATACACCAAATTCAGTTTCTTGAGGTTTATATTCAACCTGAGAAACAACAAATTGACCGTTGATAGATTTTACATTGATATATGATTTCATAAGATATTACTCCATAGTTTTAAGTTAAATAAAATTGTAAAAAACTCAGTTTCCAGTAATTCCTCCAGTAATCCAATAAGGATATTCAGTATTGCTAAGCAATCTAGGAATTTTCAGTATTCTTTCGAATCTAAACTGAGTTAAGTATCTTTCTTCATTGAGCCCTTTTTCTGAGATTATTTAGTATAAAATCAATGACTTACAGAAGGCTCTGAGATAAACAAAGAGTATTATAAAGTACTCCTTATTTCTTCTTCATTGAGCCCCGATTTGAGAAATTTTTAGTACTAAATCAATGACTTATAAATTCCTATTTACAATTTATTGAGTACTAAATCAATGACTTATAGAGTACTTAAATAAGCTCCTATATAGTACTTACCTATAGTCACTCTTCATGAAGTACTCTCTATAGTACTTACCTATAGGAGTACTATTTAGTACTAATAAATCTGACCACCCTCTTAAGCCTAAAGCTAATGTACTTTAGTACTCTATAGATCAGCATCTACTTAAGACTTATCTTTATTAAGTACTATATCAATGGGTCTTTATTGATAATACTCAAGGGTTAATGCCCTAACGTCTATACTCTATTAGTTATCTTATGTAGTAGACACACTCCTCTCTTATAAAGATCCATTACTATATTACTCAACCTTAAGATCAACTAAAGATTAACCTAAAGATTAACTATAGGTGACTATTAGGTAGCTCTATAGGTATAAGAACAATGAAGGAAGAACAACTAATTAATAGTTAACCTATAGGTCAACTAAAGAGAAAGCCTAAAGTAATCTATTTGTCTGTCCTTCTTTATTAAGTTGAAAGCTAAGGATTAACCTATAGGTTTAATCTTAAGATAGATGTATCTTTGTTCATGCTTAAGTAGAGGCACTATTACTTCTTTGTATATGTATATATGTGTAGTCCACCTACATGTAGAGAGGCTGAGGAGGCACCTACAGGTGAACGAGGGTGGGGTCGAATAGAAATCCTAAGTGTGGTGTCCCTGTCCGATCGGGGCAACTATCATAGTGCTAGAACGTTCATTCCCTAAAGATAATCCCTAGGATGCCCAGTACAAGAGATTACTAGAGATTTCGCATTATGTACACGCTCGTGTATTCGGGCATGCACGCTCGCATGTAATTTATTTAGTTATAATATTGGAGAGTATTATGAGACAAAGAGCTGACACCATAGAAGGTAAAGTAGCCCTATATCAAACAGCAGTTACTCTACAGCCACTCGTAGAAGAGGTAAAAGCTGGTCTTCCCATGAGAGGGAAACGTTTGTTCGATGATTTGATCATCAAGAGACCTGTGGATTTCTGGTCAGATGCCTACCTTAGACAGTTAGGTATCCTTTGTATGTCCATACTAACTATGGAACACTATAAGGAATCTGCCATGAAGGCTGCCTTCAAGAATGAGTTTGTATTAGCCGAGAGTCTAAACAAGATGGCTAACAACGAACTGACTGTTATTACACAGTTGCAGAAGCTACTACAGTTGACTCCTTCACAGACAGTAGGAGAATCTCGTTTGGTCAATAAACGAGTAGATACTAGTAATGAGATACTAGAAGCTATGGAAAAAGATGATAGTGAACTATTCTAGACTTATACTACTAACTAAAGCAGATAACAAGACTTTCTACAACTCCAAGGAATGGAGAACTGTTAGAGAGATCGTATTAAGACAAAATAACTACAGATGTACTTTGTGTGGATTTACCTCCAAGAAGGGCATGGTAGTAGACCACATAAAACCTAGAAAGAAATATCCAGAGTTTGCCTTTGACATACCAAACCTAAGATGTTTGTGTAACAGTTGTCACTCTGGCTTATCTTCATCTCTTGGTAGAGGTGGAGATCACACTCATGGTGTTATTAAGAAACCCATAGGTGAAGATGGATTCCCTCTAGGAGAAGATTGGTCATAAGGAGAGAGAATATAACATGAGCGACCTAGCCCAATATATAGTAAAAGCTATTAAGTCAGGTCCACTCCCAAAGATAAGAGACCTGTCTAGAGTCAAACCAAAGAATATGACCCTAGGGGAGAAAGTAGTATACTTCATTGAGACTTACCTTCACACACCAGATGGTGCAATGGCAGGTAAACCTATCAAGTTACTAGACTTTCAGAAAGCATTCATCATATCAGTGTTCGACAACCCTGTGGGTACACGTCGAGCTTATTTCTCCATTGCTCGTAAGAATGGTAAGACTGCCCTAATGGGTGGTATTCTTATAGCAATGATGGTTCTAAAAGACTTCCCTAATCTGAATGCCCAACTTGTATCTGGAGCTATGTCTCGAGATCAAGCTTCACTATTGTATAACTACATGGCTAAGATGATTAGGTTGAGTCCAAAGGTTCAAGAGAAGTTCCAATTAGTAGACTCTCAGAAGAGAATCAAGTGTATCACCACAGGTGCAGAACTAAAGACTCTAGCCAGAGATGGTGCTACAGCTCAAGGACTCTCACCTCTAGTCTCATGTTTAGATGAGATCGGTCAGATTACTGGTCCTACAGATTCATTCGTAGATGCTATCACTTCCTCTCAGGGTGCACACACTAAGCCTATTCTATTCGCTTTCAGTACACAAGCTGCTAGTGATAGTGACATGATGTCAATATGGTTAGATGACGCTGAGAGATCTAATGATCAACATACAGTATCACATATCTATGAGGCAGACTTCGATTGTGACCTTCTAGACGAAGTGCAGTGGAAGCAGGCTAATCCTGCTCTCGACATATTCCGCAACAGACTAGACCTGCAGACACAACTGGAGCGTGCTAACCGCATGCCTTCAGCTGAACCCTCAGCCAGAAACTTGCTGTTGAATCAACGAGTGTCTCTGCAGACTTTGTTCGTGTCACCCTCAGTGTGGAAGCAGAACAATAAACCTATAGATGTAGAACTCTTCAAGAGATCTCCAGTTCATATTGGTCTAGACTTGTCTAGTAGAAACGACTTGACTGCAGCTGTAGGTGCGACTAAAGATCCAGAAACAGATATAGTTCATGTGACACCCTTCGTGTTTACTCCCGTAGCAACCCTTGAAGAACGTGGCAGACAAGATCGAGTTCCATATCTTCAGTGGGCTAAGGATGGATTCCTAAGTGCACTCCCAGGATCACACTTAGACTATAGAATGATATTAGAGGAACTCGTCAGAGTTACTCAAGGATGGGAGATCGCTAGTGTACAGTTCGACAGATGGCGCATTGAGGACTTCAAGAAAGCTGCAGATGACCTCGGCTGGGCACAAGAAGCAGAATGGATCCCAGTTGGTCAGGGTTTCAAAGATTTCTCTCTACGTTTAGAGGGTTTAGAATCTTTGCTACTCACCGAGAAGATAAATCATGCTGGTCATCCTCTACTGAACATGGCTGCTGCCAATGCAATTGTAGAGACAGATCCAACTGGTGCAAGAAAATTAGCAAAGAATAAATCATCACAAAGGATCGACCCACTTGTTGCTTTAGCCATGGCTGTGTATCCATTATCAGATGGAACAGTAGCACCTGTGGATATAGATGCGATGATATTCTAATTTAGGAGACTCAACTATGAGAATTGAAATACTTAAGGCTTTTAATCCTAGCCAGAGAAGGGATTCTCATGGTAGATGGGTCTCCACTGGAGTTGGTTCAGGTGGTCAGAAGACAGGTGAACAACATTACAGATTTGGTAGAACCGCAACACTTGAATCTATGCATTACAAGCAGTTCAGTGAGATGGCAACCAAGACTCCATTGAAGTTGACCAACGCTGTCGCAAGAGCTATTAAATCTCCAGGTGGTAACACATTGAATGGGATATATGCTCATATAGGTCAAGCTTTTGGTATTGCTCCAGGTCCAGGATTGGCTAAACATGTTGATAATGTACTAAAAGACATGTATAAGAAGGGTGACATCACTGTAAAGAAAGAAATCATGGCAGAACGTCATGGTAAAGATGTTGCTGGTTTAACTTCTGGCGGTAACCTAAAAGCAGGTTCTGTAAAATGGGGTTGGAATGCAGCTGAAGGTAGATACGAAAGGTTGGAGAGAGAACAATTCTCTATTGAGTTGACAAACAAGAATCCTAGATATAAGACAATACCTAAGCTTCCAACTCCAACTCACACTCTTGGTACTACTAAACCAGACAGGTTTGATCCTGCAGCTGGTTCTCTAGCTGAGAAAGCTCTCGCATATAGAAGAAAGACATATGGTGATACCAAAGTTTCTCCTATGGGTCGCTACTTTAGCTCAATGAAAGAAGCACCAGAGATGCAGCTGGGTGAAGATAAACAAGCAAAAGGCAAGCACAACAGAAATGAATACTTCGCTAAGAAGGACAAATATTTCTTTGATGCTACATCTTCTGTCACTGCTCATATCGGTGTGATGACTAACGACACCAATTCTTTGGTTATGTCTAAGTTGATGCCTCAAACTAGTAAACCACCTCAGCATGAACTTATGATGCAGCTTGGAATAAAAGAAAAGAACACAGGTAAACCATACTTTTCTTCATTTGCAGGTGCTTATAAGATAACAAAATCAGACTTTGGTGATCTACCAGTAAATGAACAAAACATTAAAGAGATAGCAAAGTCTATTTGGACACCTGGATCTTATGGATCACCAGTTGGCGCTATGCATCAACGTTTAGAAGGTAAGCTCAAAGCGATGGGTATGACAGACCCAGCAGCTAGAAAAAATCTAAGAGACAAACTTATAGGCAACTTCCAAGGAACTGCGATGTATAAGTTTACACCAGCCTTCAAAAGGATTGTAGCAGAAGCACCAGACAACTTCGTGTATGAGAACCCTATGTCTGGTTTCCGTATGTCGTTCAATGAATTTTCAACACAAAGACACAGGTTAACTCTTGGTGAGAACAGGTTAAGTGTTGAAGTACCAACAGTAATTGCAAGAGATCGTAACGGAAATCGCAAAGCTGGCGCAGCTGCTCCTTTGTTTATTCAAAACTGGGATGCTGCACTAATAGGACATCTAATGCATAAGATGGACTCTCCTCATACAGCACATGATGCTATCGGTGTCTCAAAGAAAGATCAATCTAAATTAAACTCAGCTGTGGTTGAAGGTATGAATCAAATAAAACATCACGACCCACTGAAGAATTTGGCAAGACAGATAGTAAGGACACACTTACACAATGGAATGGCACCACCAATGGCTAGGAAGCTTAAGTTGAAGCTTTATGCTTTGGTAAACGCTATGAAGTCTCAACATCATCTTGAAGATCTAAAAGTTAACCCAGATGTTGGTAATAATCATTTCCAACCAGAATTTTAGGATAACATATGAAAACAATAAAATATTCAGAAATTCCATATCTTAATCTAGATGCCGCAATGTTTATTGCTAACGAGTGTGCTGACAGTGAAGATTCTAAGGTTGGATTTGATCTCGGTGATAATCAAATAGCTTTGTTTGAAATCAAAGACTTAGGAGATCATTACCATTTAACAGAATCACTAGATGATAGTGGTGATGTTTATGTTGACGAGAACACCGAAGGTGAATATGATACTAACACTTTAGTAGAACTTTTAGTTTCTAGATTAAATTCTCTTGATGAGATAACTGACTATCCAAGAATTTCTGGTGGTAAGAAGGAAGCTATATCTAAAGCCAAAGCAGTACTTAGCTGAAATCACAGAGGGTCTTAGCAATAGGATCCTCGATAATTTCACGCTTGGAGGAATTATGCAAGAACACATTTTAAATAAATTTTACGAGACACTCGAGCGTGTTAAAAGATCAACAGTTGGAGAAGCTCGAGACAGCCATGGTAGATGGACAACTGGAGCTGCTGGTAAGAAACCTACAGTAAAACCTACAGGTAAAACTGGCAAGGCTATTCCTACAACTGACAGCCAAAGAAAACTTCCAGCTATTCAAGGCGAGGAATCCCTAGGAGCTGGTAAGAACAGAGACAAACCTAGAGGTCAGGTCTATGGTGTGTACAAGGACAGAGTTGCTTTATTCAACCCTACTCACACTATGGGTACTGATGGTGGTGCTTGCTTTAGTATGGGATGGAAGAACGGCGACAAGCCTTCTAACTATCCTGACGGTATGCCACATAATCCCAGACCAACGAAAGCTAAACTACACGACTTTTCTGCAGCTAACGAATACAAACCATTTGCTGATGCCAAGACTGTACAGTCATGGATTCACGAGGGAGATCTTGGTGCGCATAAAGCTAGAGTCATGATGCAAGAGTTATATTCTCATGCAAGACAGCGTCAGGGTAATATTGATAACTTGTCTTATGCAAAAGCTAAAGATAGAGGTGAGATGTTGAATCGTGCTAATCTGGCAAGCTTTGACGTTGATATCCATCATATGATTCCAGCAGGCATGGGTGGTTCAAACACAGGTAAGAATCTTGTGATGTTGACTCCATCAGAGCATATTATGGCTCACATGCTTGAATGGTCTATCGCAAAACAATACAACAAAGACGGCAGTGTAGCTCAAACTGGTAAATGGGCTGGATACGTTAGAGATCATGGTAGCTTTAAAGCTGGTGGTGCTGCTATTAAAGCAGACAATATTGCTAGAACTTTAGACATGCAACTTGCTCGTTGTAACGGCAATCCAGATAAATACTTTGCTGCGAAGCTTGGTAAGAAACCACCACCAGAAGTTGAGTTTACTATTAAGTCTTCAGTTAGCATCTTGTTTAAAGCAAAGGTAATTAGCTCTTCAAATCCACGTCTTGTCAAAGTTAGAAAAGACAGTGTTAAAGGTTGGAGAACAGCATGGACAACTGGAGACAAATCTTCAGCCATGGCTAAACTATCTAAATACTTGGAGACACATTAACATGATTACGGACAAAACAATTGAGGATGTCTTTTACAAATACGTAGGAGACCCTGTAGGTGAATACGCTTTTGATTACAACTACTACACACTTCAAGCTGTAGATGCTACATCTGAAGAAGAATTAATCCAGATAGCTAAGAGTATCAAAGCTATTCACAATGAGGAGTAACTATGGACAACTTAAACAAGGCTCTTGATAGAGTTAGGATTTTAATAAAGAAGGTTGACGAAGACAAGAAGCCTCCAGAAGGATATGATTCTTGGGAGCAATTCAATAATGCTCATCCTCGTGGTCCTGATGGTAGATTCGGTAGTGGTAGTAGTGACGATACACCTCCTCCTCCTGCTCCACCTGTGCCAACAGCAGGCTTATGGAACAATCTACAGCAATTACAAATTGATAGAATGCAAGATCAATCAGCTGATGCTATCTGGCGTGAGCTAAACAGAGACCAACACGTTGCACAGTTCCTTAGACAGCACCATATGTCTGAATCTACTTTTAAAGCAGATCCTTACGGCTTTCTAAGCACAGGTAACGGTATGTTTGTTGCTGTTGGTCTTAGTGCTGCTGGCAGAGCTCATCTTAATGTTATTGAAGCTATTGGTAATAAGGATCTAGGAGCTCTTAGTCAAGCTGCTGCCAGTGTAGGTAACACTCAAATGCAGCAGGCTATTCAGCAAGCTATGCACCCTCAGACTCATATGGATCGCAATGCGTTTGGTCAACATAACAAGCCAGATCAACATGCAGACATGCCAATTCAACATGTGAATAGAGATCGTAATGATCGAGGAACTGCAGAACGAAGAGCTGCTGACGCACAGCTACAACAGTTTATAGCTGCTGAGGACAAGCGCAGAAGAGAAGCTGCAGAAGCTGCTAGAAGGCATGCCCACTTGCGTGCTGGCGGTACATTCAACGTTGGAACTCATAATACTTCTGGTTGGAATATTGGTGCTAGTGGTCACATTCAAGGTGACGGTACTCATTCTGATGCTGAAGTACATGTTTCAAGAACTTGGAGATGGTAATGGAAATTA
>JACCDN010574110.1_pt1 | contig 21152 bp, 18 predicted proteins | sample 7441691 | NCBI WGS metagenome assembly JACCDN01 (sample SAMN15323439, study PRJNA562643) | freshwater metagenome | isolation source: river surface water | place: USA:Blue River Watershed | collected 2017-08-16 | reverse complement strand
GTTTCTAATAGAAGGTATTCTTATTTTCATTCAAAAAATCAATCTTTTTCTAATAACGGATTTCATGGAGAGAATAGTTTTTCGTTAGTAAAAGTAACTAGATCGGATTCTAAATGGTTATCTGATATCCATAATAGCCCTACATATGATAATCTTCCTTGTAATTCATCATATAACACCATAGGATCAGGCAGCTGGGATAATTAAATCCCCTACCCTATTTTACAAAATCTAATCAATGAAAACAACTGACGCGCTTTGCTTATCTCCTCAAAAATATATAAAACCAGTTTTACATATTTTTCGAGGCTCATGTAATTTTAATGAAATAAATAGCAATATATATTTAATATTAATATATATTAATATTTAAGTTTTGGTCTACCCCTTTCAACTTTTACGTTTTGAAGTTTTTCTATTAATTGGTCTATCGTTAATTCATTGACCATTTGAATGCCTAATCTTACAATTTCTGATTTATTGATAGGTAATTCTTCTCTCATGCATTTTTTTATAATATTTGATATTATTTTGGTAAATGATTCGGGAAGTGCATAAGTTACATATTCCATTTTTTCTTTTTTCTCTTCTGCAGGTGTTTGTTGAGAATTTAATTGTTGCATTATTTTGTCAGCTACATCAAATTGATTTATTTTTGTAGCCAACGAATTCTCTGCATGTTGCTTACTATTATCAGTTTTTTTTAATAAATTATCTAAATTTTTCATATGAAATAAATCCTATTAATATATTACCATTAAATATATATTAAATATTAATATATATTTAATTTAAAATATCGATGATTTCATCGACTAATAATGCCATCTCATTCTTTGCTTGCGGAACGTTTGAGGTATAAACGGAACTGCCAGAAAGCTCTGTTTCACAATAAATTGCTCTTGATTTTATTTGTGTACTTAGTAAAGAGATTGTATTATTATTTTTAAAGTGCTCTGTAACAGCATTAGAAACATTTCTATTGTCAGTTCTATTTATGAGAGCTAATGTTTTTAAATTTTCATTATTTACAGAAGCTGCTTCAAGTAAAGGTTTAATTTCTTCAATTGCTCTCAAATCTAAGGGACTTGGATTAAAAGGAATTATAGCTAAATTTGAAATAAGAAGAACCGAAGCATTGATTTGAGCTTCTGTGTTCGGAGGGCAGTCTATAATGATATAATCATACATGCCTAGTAATTTTTTTATTTCTCGGTGAGCCATTCCACTAGATTTTGCTAAACTTACCACTGTACAAGGGAATTCTGCATGCTCTTGTGCATTTCCTGCCCATTTTGTTGCACTACCTTGATTATCCCCATCTATTATGCAAACTTTTTTATTATGTCTTAATGCTAGAGTTACTCCAGCATTTATTGATAGGGTAGTTTTGCCACATCCACCCTTTTGGTTAATAAATGCAATTATTTTTGTGTTCATATAACCATCCTTTTCTAATATATATAGATATGCAATATATATTTTATCATAATATATTAATATATTTAATATATTAATATGTTTTTAATTTACTACAGTACCAATTGCTCTGGATATTTAAATATATATTAAATATTAATATATATTATATATTTATAAAATAAAAACCTTATTAATTTTCCAAATAACGCATTTGTGCATATTTTAGCTTATAATTTAATTGAAATTAATAATATTCTAACGAAGTGTTGCTATAGTTCCGGACATAGAGATGTGCATATTGATTAATAATAACTTAAATTTGTTTATTTAATTTCCTACTATTAATAATTCATCAATATCGGTTGTAAATTTATTTGACAAATTATCTCTTTTCATTGCCCAATTATTATTAAGTTCTTTAGCTGCAATAACGATTGCTTTTTTACCATATTTTCTTTTAATATCTTCTAAGGTATTTATTATTGGATCTCTCTTAATATTTATTTTATCAAATAAATCTTGTTGCTCATATTCATTGGTAATTAAATCACTCAATATGATTCCACTTTTCTTATAAATAGCTGTAGGAATATATATTTCTTTTAAAGCTGACTCCAAATATTCAATCATCAATCGAAAGCTATCCAAGGCTTGAGGAAGTATTATAGTTTTTGAGTACCAATACATAGTATCTTTAAATCTATTAGTATTAATGAATATAGTTAATTGCCTAGCATAGAGATTTTGTTTTCTTATTTTCTTACAAGCTTTTTCTACATGATGGATTAGTGAACTAAGAAGGGCATAAAAATCTGTAACTCCTTTAGCAAAACTAACGGAAGAAACTACTTGCTGATTTTTTTTGGGTAGTTCTTCAAAATCTATACATGGAAGTCCATTTAACTCACAAATTATTTTTTCAATATTTATATTAAATATACTTCTAAGATGTTTAGGATTAGCTACTTTTAAATCAAATACAGTTTTTATTCCCATACTTTTAAGTTTAGCACCTATTTTACGTCCAATACCCCAAATCTCATCTACTGCTATGAGTTGCATAGCATTGTCAGTTCGTGTTTCTCCTAACTCCCTTAAATTAACAACCCCATTAAATCCTTTATATTTTTTAGCTAGAAAGTTAGCAAATTTTGATAAAACTTTTGTATGAGCAATACCAACACAAACTGGTAAACTCAGCCATTGATTTATAGAGTTTTTTATATTAAGCCCATGTTGAGTAAGATTTGTTTGATTGCTAATATCTAAAAAAGATTCATCAATAGAGTAAATTTCTTGTTTCTGGCCAAACTCTTTTAATAAAGACATGACTCTTTTTGACATATCAGCATATAATGCGTAATTTGAACTAAAAACATGTACTTTATGTTTCTTTAGTAAGTCTCTTACTTCAAATAGGGGAATGCCCATTTTAATACCCAAAGCTTTAGCCTCAGCAGATCTTGATATAATACAACCATCGTTATTTGATAATATTACAATTGGCTTATTAATTAAAGCAGGGTTAAAAACCCTTTCACAGGAAGCATAAAAGTTATTGCAATCCACTAAGGCAATCATAGACCACCTTCAGCTTTATGAATAATATACTTAACTACTCCCCAAATATTCAATTCTTCTTCATCTTTAAAGCATATTTCTGGGAAATTAGGATTAGCAGGTATAAGTTTTATAATTTCATCTTTACAATAGAGAGTTTTAACTGTAAACTGATTGTCAATAATAGCTATAACTATACTGTTATGTTTAGCTTCTACGGATTTATCTACTACTAAAATATCACTATCGCTAATATTTGCCTCAATCATAGATTCACCTTTTACTTTGACATAAAATGTAGTATCAGGGTGAGTTACAACTATATCGTTTATATCTAATCGGCATTCCTCATAACTTTCGGCAGGTGAGGGGAATCCAGCATGAATTTTAGAGATGACAAATGGAATATAAATTTTTTTATCAGTAACCTTAAAAATTTGCACTACATTTCCCCCCAACTATTTTTATTATAATTATACTATACCACAAATAATCTTTATTAGAATTTTAATAATAAGAATATTACTAAATTAAAAACTCAAAATTAATTTGTTATAAAAAACATGATAGTTTAAAACATTGTAGGAAGTAGCTAAAACTAGTATTCTTTTTTAAATTTTATCAAGTAATTATAGCTCATTCTTGAGCAATTACAATGTTTATGATATAATCCCAAATTCAAATAAAAACAGGCAAACCTAATGGAACCAAGTAAATTCACCAAACCAGAAATCATAAAATTAAATCAATTAATTAAAGAATACCATGGTAAAGATTATAATATATTTTTGATGCAAGGCTTATTTATCAGTTTTTTATCTTCTGGTAAGAGTACAACAGATGTAATGCAGGTTGTTCGTGATGCGAATACTTTAATTAATTCAGATGATGAGGAGATTGATCAAGAGTTTGCTAGACTTTTATTTGATGGACTGTACAAGCAAACATTAAAAAATAATGAAACCTTTGAAAATATAGTACCAATGGTAAACTTGGAAAGTGTACGCTGTGAGTATATAAATTATCTTGATCTAACTGAACAAGAACAACGGAATTTATTGGATTGGTATATTGGTTATTTCATGGGTTTTGAGCGTTTTTGGGATCATAAGCAGATAAAAAGTTTTATAGAAAATCCAGATTTAGATTTTGAAGATATACCAATGTATGATTTTTTCTTAAATGCACTTGGAGCTCAACAATTAATAGCTTATAATTTAATACAAAAATTTAAACCAAAATATCGAGATGATTTTTTAAAAGAAGTAATTAAAAATATTAAAGATGTGGTTGAAATGTATTCCCTAAGAGATAAAGATATATATAATATAAATGCTGAAACTTGTAGCTGTTTATTATTATCAAATATTTTGCAGATTACACAAGCATCGTTGAATCAGATAAGAGGAATATATAATCCGTCAACAAGCACAATTCATTAAAAATCTTTTAATTAAAAGTGAGCTAATTTATGAAAAATTCTGCAAATATAAATTGTCCTCAGTGTAATTTTGAAATAAATGTTAATGATATTTTATATCATAAGTTAGATGAAGAACTAAAGAAGAAATATACTTTAGAATCAAATCAAGAAAAACAAAAATATGAACATGAAATGAGCAAAATTGAAGAAGCTAAAATTAATTTACAAAAACAGCAAGAAGAAATGAATACTTCTATAGCTAAAGCAACCCGTGAGCTATTACAGGCTGAAAAGTCGAAACTTGAAACAAAACTACGTGAGCAAATATCTTTTGAACAAAGCGAAGTAGTCCAATCATTACAAAATGAGCTTAATCAAAAATCACAACAAGTTCAAGAGTTAAATAAAGCAACAGCTGAAATTGAAAGATTAAAGCGAGCAAAAGACGAATTAGAGTCTGATATAAAAGCTCAAGCAGAACGAACTTTTAACCAGCAATTACTTCAAGAACGAGAAAAAATACAAAAACAAGTTGCTGATGAAAATGCCTTGAAATTTCGTGAAAAAGATGAACAGTTTAATATGCTTCGTAACCAATTACAAGAGGCGCAACGTAAAGCAGAGCAGGGGTCAGTTCAACTGCAAGGAGAGGTGCAAGAATTAGCTATAGAAGAATGGCTAATTGAAAAGTTTCCTTTTGATAATATTGAAGAGATTAAAAAAGGGCAACGTGGTGCAGATTGTATGCAAATAGTACATACTCGTGAAATTCAAAACTGTGGCAAAATTTATTATGAAAGTAAGCGTACTAAAGAGTTTTCTAATTCATGGATTGAAAAATTTAAAGCAGATATGCGAGAAAAAGGTGCGGACTTAGGAGTATTAATTACAGATGCATACCCTAAAGGTATGAATAGAATGGGATTAATTGAAGGAATATGGATTTGTAGCTATGAAGAGTTTAAAGGATTAGTAGCAGTTTTACGTGAACAAATTGTTAAAATTCATTTTGCGATGCGTTCTCAAGAAAATAAATCAGATAAAATGGGTCTTTTATATGGCTTTTTAACTAGTAATGAGTTTAAGATGCAAGTTGAGGCTATAGTAGAAGGTTTTACTCAATTACAAGCTGATTTAGATGTTGAAAAACGTGCAATGGCTAAAATATGGAAACAACGTGAAAAACAGATTGAAAAAGTATTTGATAATACGGTTAATATGTATGGATCTATAAAAGGGATAGCAGGTAATGCAATTGCTACTATTAAAACTTTGGAATTCCCAATATACCCAGACGCTTTACTGGAAGATAATAGTGTTAATTAATGTTATGTAAATATATGAAAATTTATTGATATAGGTCGTGAATGCTTGCAATTAAATCAATTATTAAAATGGGGATATAGTGTATTTAAAAAGTTTGAAAATTACCAATTTTAGAAAATTTGGTACTGAATATAATATAATTGAATTTGTTGATTCAAAGGATTGTCTTCGAGATACTATTGACATTTCATCTGCTACAACATTGATAGTTGGCAAAAATAATTCAGGTAAAACTACAATTATGTTGGCATTGAGTAAATTAGTTGATAATGGTAAGAAATTTAATGCCACAGATTTTAATTTTGGATATTTGCAGAGATTATTAGAAAATTATAAGTTGAGTAATTTTAATGAGTTTCCCTATTTAGAATTTGAAATGGAAATAGGTTTTGTTATCAACAATCAAGATTTAATTACTAACTTAATCCCATTTATGGCTATTAAAAATATCAGTTCAGAAGAAAATAAAATCTTAAAGATAATAGTTAAATATGAATTGGAAGAAGTTCAAGAGTTTAAAAATGAAGTAGCTAAAATTATCACAGATTGCTCTCAAAGATCTGTAGAATATGATAATTCACTTATATTTTCAAAATTTTTAAAATTAATTAATGAAAATTCTTTTAAATTAAATTATTTCAATGATCAAAATAAAAAAATTGAAAATACAAAGTTTAATCTTGGTAATTTAATAGATATTAAATTAATTTCTGCCAATAATAGCATAACAGATAATAGTTTAGGTAATGTTTTTAATAAAATTATTCAATTACGACATGAGACTAATAGTATCTGTTTTAATTTAGATACTGAAATAAATAACATTAACACTAGCGTCACGAAAAGAATAGGAGACTTTAATGATAGTGCAATTAATAGTGTTTTACATTCAATTGAAGACTCTAATCGTTTCGGAGTAAATCTGAGTTCTGATGTTACTGTTGATAAATTGCTAAAAAATCTTATCAAATATGAATATACAGAACAAGGGCTTAATATTCCAGAAGGTCAATTCGGTTTAGGGTATGCAAATTTAATGAGCATAATTAGCAAATTAATAGAGTATGTTGAAAAGTATCCTAATGATGAAAAACATAGTCGGTTAAATTTAATTTGTATTGAGGAACCTGAGGCTTTTATGCATCCACAGATGCAAGAGCTCTTTATAAAAAATATAAATTTTGCAATTAAAGCTTTGTTAAAAGATAGTCAGAAATTAATTAATAGTCAACTAATTATTACTACTCATTCTTCACATATTTTAAACTCAAAAATCCATACTAGCAATTCATTTAATAATATTAACTATGTAGCTATAATAGATAATACGGCAAATGTTATTAATTTAAATGATGAATCAATCGTATCAAATAGTAAAAATAAATCAGAGCAGTTAAATAATTTAAAGTTTTTAAAAAAACATATTAAATTTAAAGTTTCAGAAATATTTTTTTCTGATGCGATTATATTTGTAGAAGGAATTACTGAAGAAACACTGGTACCATACTATATCAGCGAGAATGAGAATTTGAGAAAATATTATATTACAATTATTAATATAGGCGGAGCTCATGGTCTTGTTTACCATGATTTAATTAAATTAATAAAAATTCCAACTCTGATTATTACTGATTTAGATATTAAAAGAGATGATGATCAAAGCATTGAAAATATAAGTGAATTATGTTCAAAGCGTACAACAAATGAAACGATTAAAAAATATAATGGGACTGACAAGTTGGATAACTTAAATAATCACTTGATTCCAGAAGAAAATAACAATATGTATATTACGTTTCAAGCTGAGAAAATTAATCATTATTATGCTACGAGTTTTGAAGAAGCATATATATTACAAAACTATGATAATAATATTTTACAACAAGTTTTGAAATCAATACATCCCCAAATTTATAATAAAATTGTAACGGAAGATGAAAAACATTCTAATATTATTAACAATTCATATTATTTACAGTACAAATTAGATAAAAATAAAAATAAGAGTAATTTTGCAAATTCATTATTGTATTCATTTGCAAATTCAGAAAATTCTGATTCTCCAAAGCTTCCAACTTATATTGATAGGGGCTTAATATGGTTAGAAGAAAAACTTACTAAACAATTTAAAAATATCCAGGTGAATAAATGAGTCTAACTACAGTTTCAGAACATGCAATCCAAAAAGAAACCGCTATTCAAAATAAAATTAATGAATTCATTGACACTAATCAAAATATGATTTTTGATGCTGGAGCTGGAGCTGGAAAAACATTTGCATTAGTAGAAAGTTTAAAACATATCATTAAAAATTATGGTGAAATACTTAAAACTCACAATCAAAACGTCATGTGTATTACTTATACCAATGTTGCAATGAATGAGCTAAAACACCGTTTGAAAAATTCAGCTATGATTAAAATATCTACCATTCATGAAAGGCTGTGGGATATAATTAAGAATTATCAGGAACAGCTAATACAAGTACATGTTGAAAATATAAATAGAGTACTTAAAAAATTAAATAATGATATTTATACTAATACGGATGAAAATATATGTAAGAAATACAAGTTATTTCGTGAATTGAATAATAATCAACGTCAAGATTTTATAAATAAGATCAAAGATGAAGGTTTTAAAGAAAACTTTTATAAAGCATATAGTAAAAATAGTCAAGAATTCAAAGGGTCATTTTCTACATTACCAGATGAATTCAAGCTCATGTTGAAAAATGTTGGAAATTTTAAAACATTAGTTTCCGACATATATAAGATAAACAAATTAGAAGAGTGCTTAAAAAATATATCTAATAATAAACCCACATATGATACCATAAGATATGATTCAAAATATAATTCAAATGTGCTACATTCAATGCTTATTAGTCATGACACTCTACTGGATTATACATTTCAGATAATTAAACAATGTGATATGTTAAAGCATATCATTATTCATCAATACCCATATATTTTAATTGATGAGTATCAAGATACTAGCAAAGATGTAATTAATATTATGACGTTACTTTCAGACTATGCATTAAAATATAACTGTAAGTTTTTTATTGGATATTTTGGTGATACAGCTCAAAATATTTATGATTCTGGAGTAGGTCAATATCTAAATTTAAATGAATGCGGAATACAATTGGTTAATAAGTCTTACAACAGAAGATCTACTCAAGAAATATTAGACGTTATTAATAATATAAGAAATGATGCAATCAGTCAAGAATCCATTTATGAAGATAATTTAGGTGGCAGTGTAAAATTTTATAGTGGCACAGAAAGGGATATTGATAATTTTATTTGCCACTACAAAAATAAATGGAATATTCACAAAAATAATAAGTTACATTGTTTGGTTCTTACAAACAAATTGCTGGCTCAATATAATGAATTTACAACATTGTATAGCAAAATTGCAGAAACTGATTTTTATACAAAATTTTACAAAGCATTAAATACTGAGTTACTCAGTAATGACTTATCAAAGCTGGGTGAAATTCCGAATTTATTGTATAAAATTGTTAATTTGAAATTTAAACTTGAAAATCATACTACACTTTTAACTGACATTATTCCATATCATATTTATAAAAATTTAACGTTTGAAAATGTTCATCAAGTGATGAACCAATTATTATCTATAGATAGAAATACTCTAAAAAAATTTATTACTGGAATATTAAACAAGCACCTAGAACCAGAAAATTATGTGTTAAAAGAAATAATTAAAGAGCTTTTACCAATTCAAGATTTTGATTATACATTCGATAATTTTATCAACTATTTGCGAAACAAATTATTTCCAAATGCTCCAGATAGTACTATACACACTGATCAGATTTATAGTTTATTAGATATTGATTTCTCCGAATACAAGGCTTGGTATAATTTTTTAAACAACATATTAGACAATGAAGTTTTATACCACACTTATCACGGAACAAAGGGTGAAGAGTACGATCATGTGATCATCTTAATGGAAAATGATTTTGGGAAAGAAAAAAATAAATTCTTAAATTTTTTTCTGAATTATAAACAGATATCAACACTTGATGAAGATGAAAATGTCAAATATATAAATACACGAAATTTATTATACGTTGCTTGTTCAAGAGCTAGGAAAAATTTAAGGATATTATATCTGGATGACATCTCTCGTATAAAGGATAACATCCAGCAAATTTTTGGCAATATAACAGACTGCCGCAACTACTCATAAACCGAACCATGATTTAGTGTTTTTGGTTTACAATTGCTAGTATATACAAGAGTAAAGAACCGCGTTTTTTGTAGAGTAAAATATTCATACAACAACGCTACAAAATGCTACCATAAACTAATATTTTGCACTGTATATTTTTATACAAAGAGGATTAAAATGGCAACTATGAATTTAGGTTTTGAACAGTCTTTATGGGACATGGCAGATAAACTCAGAGGTAATATTGAATCATCAGAGTATAAGCACGTAGTATTAGGTTTAATATTCTTAAAATATATATCAGATGGATTTGAGGAAAAATATAACCAACTTGTTGCTGATGGTAATGGATACGAGGAAATAGCCGATGCATATATTGCAGATAATGTGTTTTTTGTTCCAACTGATGCTCGTTGGGAAGTTATAAAGAATCATGCCAAACAGCCAAATATTGGACAAGTGATTGATAATGCCATGATTGCATTAGAAAAAACCAATCGCAGTTTAAAAGGGGTGTTACCCAAGAATTATGCTCGTCCTGAGATAGATAAGACCAAATTAGGTGAATTAGTTGATTTGTTTTCTTTCAAACTTGGTGATAAAGAATCACGGGCAAAAGATGTTTTAGGGCGTGTATACGAGTACTTTCTTAGCAACTTTGGTTCATCAGAGGGTGAATTTTATACTCCACCGTCAATCGTTAAACTATTGGTGCAAATGATTGAACCATACGAGGGTCGAGTGTACGATCCGTGTTGCGGTAGTGGTGGTATGTTTGTACAAAGTCAAAAATTTGTGGAAGAACATCAAGGTAGAAAAGATGCCATTCATATTTACGGACAAGAATATACCGCAACGACTTGGCGTTTGTGCAAAATGAATTTAGCTATTCGTGGAATTGATGGTAATTTAGGTGAACGGGATGCTGATACTTTTAGTAGCGATCTACATAAGAATTTGAGAGCTGATTATATTTTGGCTAATCCGCCATTTAACATCAAAGATTGGGGTGGTGAGCGGTTAAAAGATGATGTACGTTGGAAATACGGCGTACCATCTGCCAATAACGCAAACTTTGCATGGATATCACACATGATTTCTAAATTATCACCACGAGGAATAGCGGGATTTGTTTTGTCTAATGGTTCAATGTCAACTAATACTAAGGAAGAATTTGAGATTAGAAAAAGCATTATCGAAGCTGGACTAGTAGATTGTATTGTAACTATGCCAACAAATTTATTTTATACAGTAACCATTCCAGTTTGTTTATGGTTTATAACTAAAGAAAAGAAATCAAAAAATGGGCATGATAGAAAAAATGAGATATTATTCATTGATGCTCGTCAACTTGGAACAATGGTAACACGCAAACATCGTGAATTATCAGAGGATGAAATTAAGTCAGTTGCAGATACTTACCATAAATGGAAATACGATCAGGGTTATGTAGATGTTCAAGGATTTTGTAAAGTAAGCCAATTAGATGAAGTAAGGCAACATGAATATATTTTGACTCCAGGACGTTATGTTGGTTTAGAGGAAGCAAAAGTAGATAGTGAACCATTTGATGATAAAATGCAACGATTAACGTCTGAACTTGCAGAAATGTTTGCTAAATCTAATCATCTGCAAGATGAAGTGAGGCAAAAATTGGGACGTATCGGTTTTGAATTCTAATTGAATAAAGGTATGATAATGCAAGAAAATAATAACCTATATTACCCAAAGTTTTGTGATAAATGGAATGCTTGTAAATTATACGACTTGGCAAACTGGAAAAATGGCTTAGCTTTCAAAAATATTAATTTTAGTGATTCTGGATACCCAGTAATAAAAATTGCAGAGCTTAAAAGTGGGCTAACGAAACAAACCAGATACACCAAAGATAAATTTCATGATACTGTAAAATTAATAAAAGGAGACATGGTGTTTTCTTGGTCAGGAAATCCAGAGACGTCAATAGATGCGTTCTGGTATGATCTCCCGACAGGATGGTTAAATCAACACATTTTCAAAATTACAGTAAAAAAAATAGTTGAAGACAAATATTTTTATTATCTCTTAAAATTTTTGAAGCCGACATTTAAACAGATAGCTACAAATAAACAAACAACAGGATTGGGGCATGTTACTATAGCAGACCTCAAAAGGATACAAGTTAAATTACCAGAGATGTGTAATCAAAAACAGATATCGTCTATATTATCAGCCCTAGATAATTATATTGAAGTTAATCAAAAAATCAACAATAAATTAGAGGAAATAGCTCAAACATTATTTAAACAATGGATTACAGATTTTAATTTCCCAGATGAAAATGGCACTCCATACAAAGACTCAGGTGGCGCTATGATTGATAGTGAGCTTGGTAAAATACCTAAAGGTTGGCAAATTGTTTCTTTAGGGCAATTTATAAAATTTATTAAAGGTAAAAAACCTAACCTGCAAAGCAACAAACAATTTCAAAATAGCTCATTATACTTAACAATTGATGTATTACAGGGTAGTACATCCATATTTTGTGATAGTGTAAAAATGATTACTTCAGATGAGCGGAATATCTTAATGGTTATGGATGGAGCAAGTTCTGGCGATGTATATAGAGGTGTAAATGGTGTAGTTGCCTCTACTTTAGCAAAAATAGAGGTTAGTAACAGCCTATATCTTGGATTGGTGTACCTATATTTAAAATATTTTATGATTGAAATCAAATCTCAGAATTATGGTGCTGCAATTCCACATCTTGATAAAAACTATGTATTAAACATGAAATTAGCGTTGCCATGTGAGCCATTAATTATTAAAGTATTTAGTCAAATCGATGAAGAAATCACAAAATTAATTCACACCAATACCAAAGAGATTACTACATTGATAAATATTCGGGACTCATTATTACCAAAACTCATGTCAGGTGAAATCGACGTGACACACGGAGTTTAAACTTATGATTGAAGTATACAATAATTTATATGTTGGTAGTCAGTTTGACTATGACAGCAGTGTGCGATTTCAAACTGGCTGGGCAATTGTTCATGCATGTAAAGAACCTTATCACAGGGAAGCGTTAGGTTATAAAACTAACGGAGCTCCGAAAGATCATCCCGAATATCTGATAGCAAAAAGAGGTAATCGATTGATATTAAATCTAGTTGATGTAGACAAGGTAGATTACATTGCACATAGTATTATTGATGAAGCTCTAACATTTATTGACATCAATTTGAGTGATGATTTAAAAGTGTTGGCACACTGTAATCAAGGTATGTCACGTTCTGCTGGAATAGCAATGCTGTTTTTAGCAAGCAATGGGGAATTTATGAATAAAAACTTTAATGAAGCACTAGCAGAGTTTAAAATACTTTATCCAAATTGCAACTTGTCTCATGGAATGTTTGACTATGTTAAAATCAACTGGACTAAATATAATCGGGATATACAACAATGAGTAATAGTTTTATTGAAGCAGATTTGGAACAAGCTGCACTATCATGGCTAGAAGAGCTTGGATATAATATTTTACCTGCAAATGATATTTCCCCTAATGGTACATACCCTGAGCGTAAAAATTTTAATGATGTATTACTCAGTGATAGATTGCAGCTTGCTTTAGAGCGAATAAATCCAAAGTTACCACCTGATGCAATCATTGATGCGCTACATCAAATATCTATACCGCAAAGCCCTTCATTAATTAAAAATAATCAAACATTTCATAAAATGCTGACAGACGGTATTGATGTTAGTATCAGGCAGGATAACGGTTCATTTAAAACTGAAAAAGTTAAAATTTTTGATTTTCAAAATCCGCAAAATAATGATTGGGCAGTAACATCTCAATTCACGGTGATTGAAAACAATGTGGAAAAACGTCCAGATTTAGTGGTGATTGTTAATGGATTGCCAATGGTTGTTATTGAGCTTAAGAGTTCATCAGATGAAAATGTGGGCATTAGTGAAGCATTTAACCAAATACAAACCTACAAAAATAAAATCTCATCTTTGTTTACCTATAATGCATTCATAATCATCAGTGATGGAATTAATGCCCGAATAGGCACACTTACTTCGGATGAAGATCGCTTTATGATGTGGCGGACAATCGATGGCAACGATATAGCACCGTTATCAATTCCGCAATTAGAAGTAATGATTCGTGGAGTTTTCAACCACACTACATTTTTAGATTTGATTAAAAACTTTACTTTATTTCAAACTGACGGCAATAATGTTTATAAGATTTTAGCTGGTTATCATCAATATCATGCTGTCAATAAAGCATTACGTAGTACCATAGATGCAACATCTTTATCGGGGAACAAGAAAGCTGGGGTGGTGTGGCACACGCAAGGTTCTGGCAAAAGTTTGTCAATGGTATTCTATGCGGGTTTATTAGTATCAGCAAAAGAACTTAGAAATCCGACGGTGGTGATAATTACTGATAGAAACGATCTAGACGATCAGCTATTTGCTACATTTTCTAATTCAAAAGACCTATTACGTCAAACTCCAGTGCAAGCTAAAGATAGATCAGATTTGCGGAAGTTATTAAATCGTGAAGCTGGCGGAGTAATTTTTACCACAATTCATAAGTTTACTCCAGAGGCAAATGGTGATATCCACATGTCAATTTTAACAAGCAGGTCAAATGTGTTAGTTATTGCTGATGAAGCACACCGTAGTCAATATGGCTTTGCTGCAAAAGTACAAAATGATAACCAGGCAGTTGATGTCAAATACGGATATGCAAAATATATGAGAGACAGTTTGCCAAATGCCTCATACATTGGTTTCACTGGTACACCAATTGAACTAACCGATAAAAATACTCGTGCGGTGTTTGGTGATTATATTGATATTTATGACATGACCAGGTCAGTAGAAGACGGTACAACGGTCAAAATCTATTATGAGAGCCGTATTGCTAAATTAGATTTGCCAGATGCTGTTGCCGATTTAATAGACCAAGAGTACGACGAAATAACAGAGTTTCAGGAAGATAATCAAAAAGAGCAACTAAAATCTAAATGGTCACGTTTAGAAGCTATTGTGGGTTCAGATAGTCGTATTAAATTGGTAGCACAGGATATTGTGGATCATTTTGAAAAACGTCAAGCAGCGCAAGAAACTAGTGTCGGTAAAGCAATGATAGTTGCCATGTCACGAAGAATTGCAATTGGGTTATATGAGGCAATTGTAGAACTTAAACCGCAGTGGCATAGTGATGATTTAAACAAAGGTGTAATTAAAGTTGTGATGACTGGTTCATCATCTGATAATTCAGCATGGCAACCATTTATAGGTACGAAAAAAACGAGAGACGCTTTAGCCAAACGCATGAAAGATAACGATGACTCATTAAAAATAGTAATTGTTCGTGATATGTGGTTGACTGGATTTGATGTGCCTAGTATGAATACCATGTATATAGATAAACCAATGAGTGGGCATAATCTGATGCAGGCAATTGCACGGGTAAATAGAGTTTTTAAAGATAAACAAGGCGGTTTGGTTGTTGATTATATAGGTATCGCAGAGCATTTACGCAATGCACTTGGAGCGTATACCAAGCAGGATAGAGAAATAACTGGAGTTGATACTGGTTTAGCAGCTCAAATTATGCTTGAAAAAATAGACTTAATTCGTGAGTTGCTGCATGGACATGATTATTCAAAATTCTTTGGTATTAATGGAGTGCTAGCTAATCCACAAGATAGAATGTACGCCATTGTGGCAACAATAGATTTTATTATCGGATTGCGTGAGGAGCGTAAGAAAGATTACTTAAAATTAGTATCTGAATTATCAAAGGCTTACTCACTATGCGCAACCGTGCCAGAGGCTGAGAAACTTAGTATAGAGGTAGGGTTTTATAAAGGGGTCAAAGCAGGTATTATAAAATTGATTCCAGAGGAGAATAAGAAAAAAACTGCCTCACAGTTGGATACTCAAATTAATCAGTTGATATCTAAGTCAATTACATCGGATGAGGTTATTGATATTTTGGGTGCGGTAGGTCTTAATAAACCAAATATTGCAATCCTTTCAGATGAATTTTTAGAAGAAATACGAGGGATGAAGCAGCAAAATGTGGCTGTTGAGTTGCTAAATAAGCTGTTGACTGGCAAGGTAAAAAGTTTTGCTAAAAATAATCTTGTACAATCAAAAAAGTTCTCTGAGAAATTATATGCGTCATTGAAAAAATATCAAAATCGGGCTATTGAAACCACTCAAGTAATTATGGAGCTTATTAAGCTTGCCAAGCAAATCAATGATGCGCATAAGCGTGGGCATGATATGGGATTAACTGATGATGAGCTTGCGTTTTATGATGCTTTAGCTGAGAGTGAATCCGCACGTGAAGTAATGCAAGATGAAATATTACAATTGATTGCCAAAGATTTAACTAAAACAATTAAAGCTAATATGAGTGTTGATTGGCATGTACGAGAAAGTGTGCAAGCAAACATGCGTATGGAGATTCGTCGTTTGCTTAGAAAATACGGTTATCCACCTGATAAAAGCGATGCTGCTATGGTTAGCGTTATGGAGCAAGCAAAAGAAATGTGCAATAATCAGGGGTTGTAACCGAGAACCAGATTTATTTCCGTAGCAAAGCCTTACGTTTTGAATTTTCATCAGCTTTAGCATAAAATTGAGCAGTAATTGTGATATTGCTATGTCCAAGCACTTCTTTAATAACAGAAAGATTATAATTTTGTTCAACTAGGTTACGGGCGAGGGTATGCCTAAAGATATGGAGACCTTGCTTGCTAACACAGGCTTTAGCAAGCAAGCCATTAACTAAACTAAAGAGGTTTTTTCTGTCGCATTGTAAGCCTTTACCAGTACTAATTAAATAGGTGCTTTTATTTGATAAATTTTCTAAACAATTTATATTAATTTCAGCATAGTTTTTGCTAAGATAGGTTTTGCGTTCTTTATTGCTTTTGCCTTTTATTAATATTTCATAATGGTCTGTACAGTCTTGAATATCAATCCATTTAATATTAATTAGTTCACTGATACGTACGCCAGTAAATAATAGAATTTTTAATAATAAGCTGTTACGGTTGGGTAAAAAACCATCTTTTTCATCAAGCTTATTAGTAAGGGATAAAATGCGATGTTGGTCATCTTGAGAAAATGATTCTTTCTCTTTTTGTTCAGCTTTAATTTTAAAGCCATGAATATTAGTTTTTAGATAACCATATTTTTTAATATCATTATCAGCTAAAAACCATAAATAGTTTTTTAAAACTAAAATATGAAGTTGTTGAGTTTTTTTGCTAAGTTCATTTTTTTGTAATTTAAGTACATAGCTATTTAAAAAATATTTATTAATCTCTTTGAGGCTTAAAAATTCATTTTCAGCTAGTTCATCGGATACATAATCATAAAATCGTTCTAATATTCGAGTATATGTATCTATGCTATTTTTTGTGAGGTTAGAGGCTGTTTTTTCTTCAATATAGAGATTATAATATTTATTTAAGATTTCAAGTAGATTATTTTCATTTTTCATAATGATTATACCCCTATAGATTATTATAAAAGTTTATAAACATATTTATTGATTAATTACTATTTATAAATAGTTTTAAATTTAAATAAATATTTCAGAAAAACAGTGTAAAGCTTTTATTTATATGGCTTTTGGTGAAGCCTAGAGAAATTATACCACATAATAAGGAATTATGTGGTGTTTTTACATTTAGCACTATTACAAATATTAATTTAAACCATTAAAAATCGATATTAAATTATGTGGTGTTTTTATTCGGTCTCTTACTATTTTTAATATTTCATCAAAATATACCTAAATTATATCATTTAAATTAAAACATTTAATAAATATATGCTAAAATATATTCTAGCGTTTTATTATAGCCATATCTTATTATTATAGTAATTTATGTCTTACTATAATAGTTTTTCTGAGGATATTTTAAATTATGAATGATGTAATTCTGTATTACAGTAAATTTTCTAAAAAATCTAACTTTAATATTAGTTTTGATGTAGTACTGCATGAAAATAAGTTATACGGTGGTATAAATCTTTTTAAAAACTTTATAAACTATATTAATAATGATAAATCAGTATCAGCTCTTAAATTTAACTCTTTTAAAGAAGCTGAACAGTATTATAATAATTTTCCAATTTAATGCTTTTAATAAATTTTTTAGGAATTAACAATGAAAAATAATGAAGAAGTAATTCTTGAAAATCAAGATAAACTTGATACAAAATTCATGAAAAAAGTTAAACTTACCAAAGAACAGCTTAGAAAACTAGATATAATGATTCCATTTTACTATAATGATAACTCAAAGATTGAAGCTAGTAGTCTCATTGTTGGAGAAGCTATCGAACATTATTTTCAAAAGCAATATGTGGAAGATATTAAAAAATTATAAAAATAAAATATATTTTGGAATTAAATTTAGAAAAATTTTAATAGGAGTCAAGCGTGAGTAAAAAAGGTTTTATATCAACACAAGCGATTATTGCTTTGGTAGTAATAGCATTTATAATGATTTATGGAGTTACTTCATATAACTCATTAGCAAGTCAGAATCAAAGTGTGATGTCATCTTGGGCGCAAGTTCAAAATCAATACCAGCGTAGAATGGATTTGATACCCAATTTAGTAAATATTGTCAAAGGTGAAGCTAACTTTGAAAAGTCTACTTTGACTGATGTTATAAATGCTAGAGCTAGAGCTACGCAGGTAACATTATCTCCAGAGTTATTAAATGACCAAGCTAAATTGCAACAATTTCAACAAACACAAAGCCAGTTAGGTTCAAGTCTTTCACGTTTAATGGTTACAGTTGAAAAATATCCGGATTTAAAATCTAACCAGCAATTTGCTCAATTAATGGATGAATTAGCTGGCACAGAAAATCGTATAGCGGTTTCACGTAAAGATTTTAATAATACTGTTCAGGAATATAATACTAGTTTGGTTATATTTCCTAGAAATATATTAGCTAATATATTTGGTTTTAAATCAAAAGCATATTTCCAAGCAGACGAAGGTTCCAATAAAGCTCCAGTTATTAGTTTTTAAATGGGTTTTATGAAAAAATTTATTGTTGCTATATTATTATTCATTATAACTTTAACAGCCGATGCTTTAACTATTCCCGATAAGCCTAGAACGCGAGTAGTAGATTTTGCACATATATTGAATTCCAGTCAACAACAAGAACTTATTAATAAAATAGATAATATTTATACTAAAACGCAAGGTAGTGAAATAGAAATCCTAATTATTAATAGTTTGGAAGGACAATCGATTGATGAGTTTGCAATTCAAACTGCTCGTAAATGGCAGTTAGGCCAAAAAGGTAAAGATAATGGTATTTTAATAATAGTTTCAAAATCAGATAAGCAAAGCCGGATTGAAGTTGGCTACGGATTAGAAGGTGTAATCCCAGATGGATTTGCTGGTACTCTTCAACGACAAGTTTTAGCACCAAACTTTGAATCAGGTAATTATTATCAAGGTTTAAGCTTAACAGTTGACAGATTAGCCCAGCAAATTAGTAAAGATTTTACCACTCAACCCATAAAACAACCACAAAATGATGATCAATTAACATGGGTAGTCATTGGAGCTAGTATAGGCATAATAATATTGCTATTTGTAACTGGTCATGGTGATATGGCAATAAGTCTCCTATACCTTTTACTAAGTGTTTTAGGTAACCGGGGTAATAGGTCTAATAGGAAAGATGATGACATTGGTGGTGGCGGTGGATTTGGCGGGGGTGGCTCTTCTGGCAAATGGAGATAATATTTGCAATTAATCAGGGGAAGCTAAGCGAGAACTGCACATGCCTAATGGTAAACCCTTAGCAACCTTTTAGGACATAGGTGACAGTTTGTTAATTTTAGCTAAAACAACATCTCTAATATTTGAATCTTTTAATATTTTATTTAATTCTTCTTTAGTCGAACAATTTAATTTATCTTTAGCATTTTTATAATGAGTTTCTACAGTTCTATAAGAAATATTTAAATATTCTGCAATTTGTTTTGCAGTTTGACCGTCTAACATGAGAAATACACACTCAGCTTCACGTTTAGTTAAATATATATCCTCATCTAGATTCATAATAAAAAATCTATCAATTTGGGTATTTCTTAAAAATCTTTCCCTTTCTTGTTTAGTAATATTTACCGTATTTAATCGGTCATTATTAATAATCTGTTTATGAGGTAAAATAATTCTATTTTCGGCAATTTTTTTTAATAAGAATGAACTTTTATCACAAAAATATAATATAAATCTTTTTAATAAATCAATATTTCTAATATAAAAATTATTGATAGAATAATTATTTGCAGTTGATGCAAAAATATATAATAAAGTTGCCTCTTTCTTTTTAACAACAAAACTAATACCATTGTCTATATTAAAAAGCTCTCTTCCTTGAACATATGCTTTATCGTCATTTTTTAATTCTGACCATAAAAAATATCCTTTAGGTAATAAATACTCAATATCAACTATTGCCGTTGTTTCAAATAAAGCATTAGAATAAAAATGACCTATCCAAGCTGCGTTATTTGTTAATAATTCTCTAGATCCATCTTTATAAATTTTTATATAATTAAAATATGTAATTCCTATAGGCTTTAAAATAGGAGCACAAATTTGTTCTACTTCGTAAGAAGAAATAAGAGCAAAATGATTTTTTAAATTTATTCCTTTCATAATAAGTCCCTAATTTTTTCTAAGAAAAATTTATGATTAGGGGCAATATTAATTAATGAGCGTTGTTTAGCAGTCAAAAACCCTTCTTGAACAGCATAATCTATAAAATCAATTAATTTTGAGAAGTAGTTATCAATATTTACTATAAAGAAAGGTTTTTTATGTAAACTTAATTTTGCTGCATTAATTAATTCAAACATTTCTTCTAAAGTTCCTAAACCACCTGGTAATGCCATAAAGCCATCAGAATATTGTTCCATAAGCATTTTTCTTTCATGTATTGATTTTACTATATGTAATTCAGAAATCCCTGAATGAGCTTGCTCTTGATTAAAATAATGTGGTATAAATCCAATGACTGTGCCTCCATTTTCCATAACGGTATTGGCTAAAATTCCCATTAATCCAAGATTACTACCACCATAAATTAATTTGATATTGTTTTTAACTAAATCTTTCCCTAATTGTTTAGTG
>JACCDN010400063.1_pt1 | contig 21154 bp, 18 predicted proteins | sample 7441691 | NCBI WGS metagenome assembly JACCDN01 (sample SAMN15323439, study PRJNA562643) | freshwater metagenome | isolation source: river surface water | place: USA:Blue River Watershed | collected 2017-08-16 | reverse complement strand
TGGTGGGTTATCTCGAAGAAGAAGGGATTTCTCCAAGCAGTAAAACCGAAACCTTCGCAGCTATGAGACTTGATGTCGAGACAGATCGTTGGAAGGGAACCCCCTTCTATATCCGCACTGGCAAGCGTCTAGGTCGTCGAGTCACTGAGATCGCAATTGTCTTCAAGCGACCAACTCACAAACTATTCGGCAGCGAAGAAGCTTCACAGTTAGGCGAGAATGCGCTTGTTATCAGAGTTCAGCCGAATGAAGGAGTGACGATTCGGTTCGGCTCTAAGGTTCCAGGTCCAGTCATGCAGGTTCGTGATGTGACAATGGATTTCGCCTACGGACACGCCTTCACAGAAGATTCGCCGGAGGCTTATGAGCGTTTAATTCTCGATGTCCTGTTAGGAGAGCCCCCACTTTTTCCTCGCCAACGAGAGGTTGAACTCTCATGGCGGATTCTCGATCCGATTGTTCAGTTTTGGTCAACGCAAGAAATTTGTGAGCAGTATCAACCAGGCTCTTGGGGCCCCGAAGGTGCTGAACGGATGATGGCAGCAGATGGAAGGGCTTGGCGCAGACCATGATTGTCGAACTCCACAACACCAGCACGGCGAAGATCGCAAAGCAACTTCAGGAAATGCGTGACACTGGCGGAGTTGTAGCACTGGGCCGAGTGCTGAGCCTTCTCGTTGAAACCGACACAAGGAGTTTAGAGGATGCAATAAAGACAGCCAACGCTGCCTCTCGATTGCATCCGTCAAGAATCATCGTTTTGGCTAAAGATCCCGATAGCCCTGCAAATTTGGACGCTGAAATTCGGGTTGGTGGTGACGCCGGAGCTAGCGAGGTAATTGTCCTCAAAGCATCAGGTCAAACACTCACCAACATCGAGTCCTTGGTCTCTGGTCTTCTATTGCCCGATGCTCCTATCGTGGCGTGGTGGCCTACCGGTTGCAGCGATAATCCCTCCACGACTGATTTTGGAAGAATTGCTGGCCGCAGAATTACCAATTCGGCCTTTGAAGCTGACTCTGTTGAATTCCTTAGACGTCTTGCGCGTAATTATCGTCCTGGTGATGGTGACATGGCTTGGACGAGAATAACGCTCTGGCGCTCCCAGTTAGCCGCTCTTCTGGACCAACATCTGGACCGGAAGGTAGTGGCTGTGACGGTGTTTGGAAACACCTCTTCCCCAAGCACTCATTTACTAACTAGCTGGCTGAGACTCAAGTTACAGGTGGAGGTAGCGATTAGCGAGAAGATTGGTGATGCTGAAGTATCCGGCGTCGGTGGAGTACAAGTGCATTTTGATAGTGGCGATCTTCGGATAATCAGACAGGGTCAAGTGGCAATTATTGAGCAGCCAAATCTTCCAATTACATCAGTGCTTTTGCCGCCTCGAACTGACCTTGATTGTCTGATTGAAGACCTTCGTTTCTTGGGAGAAGATACTGAGTACGCGGAAGTACTAATAGGTGGCTTGGCTCATGCAAATTAAGTCGTTTTCCAATCAGGATGCTCAAGTAACTGCAGTCGCTGAAGCAGTAAATGAACTGATTGAGCATCACCAGCGAAAGCTGTTCAACCTAGTGGTAACCGGCGGTGGACTTGGAATACTAACGATTCAGCAACTTGGAAAGTTAGTGAAGGACCCGTCTCGACTACGCATCTTGTTCTGCGACGAGCGATATGTGGACAGCGCTTCTCCTGAGCGCAATGAGGCCCAGGCATTATTGGCCTGGCCAACAATCACGCTCAGTGATTTTGTGATGTATCCGCAACCAACTAAACCTGTCCAGGCTGCAGCTACAGAATTCTCTGTCAAACTCGAGGCCATGTTTGGAGACATAACTTCCTCTGCTTCCGCCTTTGATTTGGTCTTGTTGGGAATGGGAGAGGATGGACATGTAGCCTCACTCTTCCCAAACTCGTCACACCCACGGGCCTGGGTGGTTGCTGAGACAAACTCGCCTAAGCCACCAAGAGAGAGATTGAGCCTTAGCTACGAAGCGCTAAACCGCTCGCAGCGAGTCTGGTTTGTTGTGGGTGGCGCCAGCAAGACCGATGCCATCAAGATGATTCGATCCGGTGAGGATCTTCCAGCATCGAAAGTGCGTGGAAGCAAGGAAACTATCTGGTGGTTAGACCAGGAACTCAGCGACGCGCTTTAGCCGCGGCAGCTGCCTTCTCTCTGCGTGCACGAATAGCCTGCAGCGCTTCATCAAGAATCTGAGCGGCCTCAGCGTCAGTTCTTCGCTCCTTGACATAGGCAAGGTGCGTTTTATACGGCTCAATTTTTGCCACCAGAGGTGGATTGTTTTTGTCTCTTCCAGCAGGAAAGCCACAATGCGGGCAATCTATCTCCGCAGGAACCTCTTCGTCTAGAACGGTTGCAGCAAAGAATGGGTGAGTCTCATGGCCGTTGGCGCAGTAGAAGCTCTTAGTGATTCGATCGACGTGATGTCCACGGTCTTTCTCCCCCATTGGACCTGCGCCAACTCGTGCGCCACGGATTGATGGAGTCGAGGACATTAGGCCCAGCCGAATCTGGTGAAGAGGCCCAGAACAATAATTACCGTCACCCAAACAAGTCCAAGAACTATGGTGATTCGATTCAGATTGCGCTCTGCTACGCCTGAGGACTGCATGGAGCTTGTTACACCACCACCGAACATGTCAGCCACACCACCACCTCGACCCTTGTGAAGAAGAATCATCAAGATGAGCAAAATACTGGTAATCGCTAGTAGTACCAGAAGTGCGGTTTGTAACGCGGCCATTATTCCTCCAAAAACCTTGCCAATTATAGAACTATGTGCTTCTTATAACGAGCGATACCGGCAAACTCGTCTGAATCAAGGGATGCCCCACCCACTAAAACCCCGTCAATGTTGGATCCCTGCATAAATCCAGCTACATTTCCGGCCTTGACGGACCCTCCGTAAAGGATTCGCACCTGGTCAGCGGCTTCTCCGAACTTTGTGGCTATTGCGTTTCTGATTTCAGCGGCCACATTCTCTGCCTGCTCAGGAGTTGCGACCTCCCCCGTTCCAATCGCCCAGACTGGCTCGTATGCGATGACGAAGTCTTTCAAATTCTCCTGCTGTTCCAAAGCGGCGAGGGTCTGTCTGACTGGAATCGCACTTGGACCATGCACCTGCAGTTGCTCTTGCGTCTCACCAACACAAATTATTGGAATGATGTTCGAGGCAAAGCAAGCCGCTACTTTGGCTCCTACTAACGCATCATCTTCATTGTGATATTGTCTTCGCTCGGAGTGGCCGACGAGCGCGTACTTTACGGCAAGCTTTGCAAGCATCGCTCCAGAAATCTCGCCAGTATAGGCACCCGCTGCATGTCTTGAAATGTCTTGTGCTCCAAGTGACAGTTCAAACTTTTCCGCTTCAATAAGGGTTTGAGCACTGCGTAGAGAAGTGAACGGAGGGATGACGCAAACCTCAACATCCTTGAAGTCGTGGTTCTTTTCGTTGAGTGTCCACGCTAGCTTTTGAATCAGAGCAATCGCCTGCAGATGATCAAGGTTCATCTTCCAATTTCCAGCAATTAAAGGCGTTCTATCGGTCACTTAATACCTCTAATCCTGGAAGTGATTTACCCTCAAGAAACTCTAGACTGGCTCCCCCTCCGGTGGAGATGTGGCTGAATGCGTTTTCAGAAAAACCCAGCATCCTAACTGCCGCTGCTGAGTCTCCCCCGCCCACCACTGACGTTCCCCTGACACCCGAGAGGGCTTTGGCAACCGCTAGCGTTCCACTAGCAAAGTTAGGAAACTCAAATACACCCATCGGGCCGTTCCAAAAAACAGTCTTCGAAGACTCGATAAGGTTTGCAAAACTCTTTGCAGTTTCAGGTCCAATGTCCAAGCCAATACCATCTGCCGCAAATCTTGAGCTCTCGATGTCCTGCGCACCTACAACTTCGAACGCAGCATCTGCTGCAAACTTATCTGCGACCACAATATCGCTTGGAAGTTCAAGCGCCACACCAAGCTCTTGCGCTTTGACAATGAAGCCTTTGACCTTTTCAAGTTGATCCTGTTCCAACAGGCTCTTGCCAACGCTAAATCCCTTAGCGGCCAAAAAAGTAAACAGCATGCCTCCACCAATCAGGAGACGGTCTACTTTCGGAAGCAGGTGTTCAATAACGCCCAGCTTGTCGGAAACCTTTGAGCCACCCAATACGACCGTGTAGGGGCGCTCTGGACTAATTGTTAGCTTCTCGAGCACTTTGAGTTCAGCCTCAATGAGAAGCCCTGCAAAACTTGGTAGCACTTCGGCCAATTCATAGACGCTTGCCTGCTTGCGATGAACTACGCCGAATCCATCGCTCACCAATAGGTCTGCCAGTGCTGCCAGCTCCCTAGCGAACTCATTTCTCGAGCTTGCGTCCTTCGACGCCTCCCCGCCGTTGAAGCGAAGATTCTCAAGAACAATTACCTGGCCATCCTGAATGTTCTCTACAGCGTCTTTTGCTGAGTTACCTACTGTGTCAGTTGCAAATTTGACTTCTTGCCCCAATATCTCAGCTAATCTCCTGGCCACGGGAAGAAGAGAGTACTTTGCCTCTGGTTTGCCCTCAGGTCGGCCGAGGTGCGAAATGATGATCACCTTAGCTCCGGATTCAACTAGATGGTTGATGGTTGGGATTGATGCTCGAATTCGGCCGTCATCGGTGACGCGATCACCATCCAGCGGAACATTGAAATCACATCTTAGAAGTACTCGTTTGCCGCGAAGCTCGCCAGCCTCCTTGATGGTTCTTAGCATTAGAGCTTGGAAGCCACCAGGTCAGTGAGCTCAACGAGGCGGTTTGAATATCCCCACTCATTGTCATACCAGGAAGAAAGCTTGACGGTGTTATCGATTACGCGAACCAATCCTGCGTCGAAGATTGAAGAGTGAGCATCGGTGACGATGTCGCTAGAGACAATCTCATCTTCGGTGTAGAGCAAGATTCCCTTTAGTGCGCCAGAGGAAGCTTCCTTGTATGCAGCCTTGATTTCGTCCACCGTGACCTTCTTTTGTGAAACCAAAGTCAAATCAGTGATTGAACCGGTTGGAACTGGCACACGCAGTGCGAATCCATCTAGCTTGCCTTTGAGTTCTGGTAGCACGAGGCCGATTGCCTTGGCTGCGCCGGTTGTGGAAGGCACAATGTTTAGAGCAGCTGCTCGAGCACGGCGAAGGTCCTTGTGCGGACCGTCTTGCAGGTTCTGGTCGGCCGTGTAAGCGTGAACGGTAGTCATCAGTCCGTTTACGATGCCGAACTTGTCGTTGAAGACTTTGGCAAGCGGGGCCAAACAGTTGGTCGTACATGAAGCATTTGAAATAATGTGATGCTTTGCCGGGTCATAAAGGTGCTCGTTGACACCGATAACAAAGGTTGCGTCCTCATTAGTCGCAGGCGCAGAGATGATTACCTTTTTGGCACCGGCCTCAATGTGTTTCTTGGCTTTTTCCGCATCGGTAAAGATTCCAGTGGACTCGACCACAATGTCTACTCCGAGCTTGCCCCACGGCAAGTTAGCCGGATCGCGCTCCGCGAGCACCTTGATGGATTTGCCATTGACGACGATGCTGTCGCCCTCCACGCTCACCGCTGCATTGAGACGACCAGTAATGGAGTCATATTTCAGAAGGTGAGCAAGACCAGCGGGGTCGGAAAGATCGTTGACTGCAACGATTTCAAGATTTGAGTTCTGTGCTAGGGCCGCACGAAGAAAGTTGCGGCCAATTCGGCCAAAGCCATTAATACCAATACGGGTCAAGATTTACTCCAGAGGGGTGCTTTGAATTATCTATTCCACGCGCCATTGGGCGGATTGGGCCTAGCCTAGCAGCAGAGACCGGCTGTTGACGCTTACAGAGCCGAAACGCTTGGCAACGTCTTCCCAATTCACAATGTTCCAAAAGGCCTTGACGTAGTCGGCTTTGACGTTCTGGTAATCGAGGTAGAAGGCGTGCTCCCACATGTCCAGCATCAACAGCGGAATGTTGCCCATCGCCAAATTGCCCTGTTGATCGTATAGCTGACCAATGATTAGACGGTTTCCGAGCGCATCCCAGGCCAGGTAAGCCCAACCAGACCCCTGAATTCCAACAGCCGCTGCCGAGAAGTGGTTCTTGAACTTCTCGAACGACCCAAAGTGCTCGTTGATAGCGGCTAGCAATTCGCCACCCGGTTCGCCACCAGTAGGAGACAGATTCTGCCAAAAGATTGAGTGGTTGACGTGGCCACCGAGATTGAAAGCAAGGTCCTTTTGCAGCTTTGGAAGATTTGTAAAGCTGTTTGACTCTCGTGCCTCGGCCATGGCATCCAGGGCTGCATTTGCTCCCGTAACGTACGCCTGGTGGTGCTTTGAGTGATGAAGCTCCATGATGCGGGCCGAAATGTGTGGTTCAAGTGCGGCGTAGTCGTAGTTCAAATCTGGCAGTTTGTAAGTCATTTTTCCCTCTCCGTCAAAGTGAGCAGTTCGATTCGTTTATTTATTCCTCGAGTAAATCAGCAATTGCAGATTCGGTATCAGGTATGCCCAGCTCTTGGGCTCTGCGATCTGCAGTGGCAAGGAGTCTACGGATTCGACCAGCGACAGCGTCTTTGGTCATTGGCGGCTCCGCCAATCTTCCTAGCTCATCTAGTGATGCATCCTTGTGCTTGAGTCTGAGCTCACCGGCGTACTTCAAGTGAGATGGTGCCTCAGGCCCAAGAATCTCAAGCGCCCTCTGTACTCTGGCGCTAGCCGCAACGGCGGCTTGAGCGCTGCGGCGCAAATTAGCATCATCAAAATTGGCTAGGCGATTAGCTGCGCCGCGGACTTCTCGTCGGTTGCGCAACTCTTCCCACTTATCAACTTGCTCGATGCAACCCATCTCTCGAAGGAGATCGGCAATCCCCTCGCCATCGCGAACGACAACTCGAAAAACATTTCTCACTTCTCGAGCTTTAGCATTCACGCCTAGTCTTCTCGCAACCCCAACCAACGCCATCGCAGACTCATTACCGGGAGCAACAACTTCCAGCGACGTGGATCTTCCTGGGTCGGTCAGCGTTCCCTGCGCCAAAAACGCACCGCGCCAAATCGCTCTTGCCTCATCGATCGTGGAAGAAACTAACGTAGAGGGTAGACCCCTGACGGGGCGTCCACGATTGTCGATGAGTCCAGTTTGTCTCGCAAGCAATTCTCCGTCACGCATCACTCTGATTTGATAGCCATTGGTGCGACGCAGCCCACCCGCTTGAACAACTGTTACTTCAGCAGCAATTCCGTATAGTTCTGAGATTGCCTTCGCAATTCTTTTCGCAACTGATGCCGACTCAATCTCAACCTCTATTGCGATGCGACCCGATATCAGGTGCAACCCTCCACAAAAGCGCAGAATAGTGGCAAGCTCGGCCGCGCGAACCAGACCATTTACTGGCTGAACACGTGCCAGTTCCTCTTTGATTGCCTGCGTGATTGCCACTCTATTCCTTACCCAAGTCTCGATGCGCAACCGTGATAGTAGCATCTGCTACTGCGCTGAGCCGTCTACCAATCTCATTTGCTATCGCAACTGATCTGTGTTTTCCGCCTGTGCAACCAATTGCAATTGTTGCAAATCGCTTATTCTCTGAACGATATCCTTGAAGAACGACCTCAAGCGCTGCTACGTAGTTATCAACAAAGTTCCGCACGCCAGGTTGGTTGAGCACATAGTCACTTACTGCCGCATCATTACCCGTAAGAGACCGCAGACTTTCGTCCCAATGTGGATTTGGAATAAATCTTGCATCTGCAACCAAATCTGCATCTACCGGAATCCCGTACTTGAATCCGAAACTGATGACGTTTACTCGCAAGAAATTCGCGTTATCTGAGAAAGCTTCCGCCACTCGATTAGTTAGCTGATGTACGTTGGAATCTGAAGTATCGAAGATCAGATCTGCGCTCTCTCTCAGACCTACTAGTTCTGCTCGCTCCCTGGCGATACCGTCAAGAATTGTTCCATTGCCCTGAAGAGGATGTGGTCTGCGCACGGACTCAAATCTCTTGACTAGGGCCGAGTCACTTGCCTCCAGAAAAAGAAGCCGTACAGCTATTTCTCGGTTTTTGAGATCGTTGATTCGGCTTTGTAGCTCTGAGAAAAACTCCCCGCCACGCACATCTGTGATGACAGCAATCTTTGGCAGCTTAGCCTTGCTTAGAGCAAACAGATCACTCATCGGACCGAGCATTTGTGGTGGCAAGTTGTCTATTACATACCAGCCCTGATCCTCTAAGGCGTTGCCTACGGTCGAGCGACCTGCCCCTGACATTCCGGTTACTACCAGTAATTCCGGTCTCTTGGTCTTGTCCATCACTCCCCTGACGGGAATAAGGTTAGTGCTTTCTAATCTCGGGCGTGTCGGATTATGGCAACTGCTCCAGCTGCTCTAAGAGCTTCTTTGCTTGGGCCTGACTGAATCCAGGCAGGTCAGCAATTTCCTCGGCGCTAGCCGCTCTCAGGCGCTTCAGGGAGCCGAATTTACGTATTAGCAGGCGCACCTTGGCCTCCCCAAGGCCTGGGAGGTCGAGCAGGGTCGAAGCTATCGACGTGGTCCGCTTAGCTCGTTGAGCTGTAATTGCAAACCTGTGCGCCTCATCCCTGATCCTTTGCAGTAGAAATAGCTCCTCCGAAGAGCGGGGGAAGATTACCGGGCTGTCGCTACCGGTTGTGAACACTTCCTCCAAACGTTTGGCCAGGGTGGCGATGGTTATGTCATCTATTCCAGCATCCGAAAGAGCCTTTGCTGCGGCATTTCGCTGGGGTAATCCCCCATCGATCAGCAGCAAACTCGGCCGATAACTGAACTTCTCGTTCTGATCGTCTTCCAGATACTTCAGTCTTCTGCGAAGTACCTGGTAGATCGCGTCAGCATCATCCGTTGCCTCTAAGTTAAATTTTCGATACTGGTTCTTCCTTGGAAGCCCATCCTCGAATACGACCATGGAGCCTACGGTTCCGGTTCCGGATAGATGAGATATGTCAAAGCATTCGATGCGCAGCGGAGCGTTTGGCATACTAAGCGCCCTTTGCAGTCCGGCTAGTGCATCAGCTCTGGCTGCAAAGTCAGCAGTTCGCTTTAGTTTGTAGGACTGAAGTGATTGTCTGGCATTTGTCTCAACCGTCTTAGCCAGAATTGCTTTCTCTCCACGCTGAGCAACTTGCACGTCTGATTTTGAACCACGGAGCTCGCTCAGCCAAAGGCTAACCTCGCGTTTCTCCTTTGGTAAAACGGGCACATAGATGGCTTTTGGCACTTCGATAGGCTCCGCAGACTTTGGTGGATTGTAGATTTGATGAAGTACGTACTCGATTAGTTCGGAATCGTCGCGATCTAGTTCAAGATCCACCACCATTCCTCTGGCACCGCGAATTCTTCCACCGCGTACATTGAAGATTGCAACCGCCGCCGATAGCTCGTCCCTGGCGAGTCCAATAAAGTCCGCGTCGGTCTGATCGGAAAGCACAATTGAAGACTTCTCCAGAATCTTCTCTAGAGCTAGAACGTCATCTCGAAAATTGGCGGCTGCTTCAAAGTTCTCCGCTTCGCTCATCTGCTGCATTTTGAGACGCAATTGCGCGATGTATGACTCGTCACCAGATGCAATAAAGCTTCCCAGTTGCTTGGCTAGAGCCTTATGGGCTTCTGGCTCAATTCTCTCTACACACGGAGCACTGCATTTACCAATGTCGGCCAGCAGACAGGGTCTATTGGCGCGGCGTGCTCGGTCGAAGATTCCCTGGGAGCAACTTCTAACGGGGAAAACTTTTAGCAGGGTATCGAGTGTTTCTCTAACGGCCCAGGACTGCGTATAGGGTCCGAAATACTTGATTCCGGGAATCTCTCGGTTGCGGGTGATGAAGGCCCTGGGAATTTCTTCAGCCATGGAGATTGCTATGTACGGATAACTCTTATCATCGCGAAACCGAATATTGAAGGGAGGCTCGAATTGCTTTATCCAACTGAATTCAAGTTGCAGAGCGTCGTATTCAGTGTTAACAATCGTCCACTTAACATCGGTAGCCGCCTGTAGCATTCGTTGAGTTCGCTCATGTAAGCGATCGAAGCTTCCGAAATAGCTGGAAAGTCGCGCGCGAAGGTTCTTAGCCTTTCCCACATAGAGAACTTTGTTTCTGTCATCAACAAATCTGTAAACTCCAGGATTTGTTGGAATCTCAGAGGTATTCGGACGAAAGCGAAGATTACTCATTTGCCAAAATGTCGGCTAGGAACTTCCCTGTGTGGCTGGCCTTACTCTTTGCAACCGCTTCTGGAGTGCCCTCAGCCACGATCGTTCCGCCGCCTGATCCCCCTTCAGGACCTAGGTCAATAATCCAGTCCGCCGACCTAATTACATCTAGGTTGTGCTCAATTACGATGACGGTATTACCTCTGTCGACCAGAGAGTTTAAAACAAGAAGCAGTTTCCTAACGTCTTCAAAGTGCAGTCCGGTGGTCGGTTCATCCAGCACATAAATAGTCTTGCCAGTAGCCCTTCTTTGCAACTCGGTTGCCAACTTAACGCGCTGCGCCTCTCCACCAGAGAGTGTGGTGGCGCTCTGGCCTAGCCGAACGTAGCCAAGCCCAACGTCAACCAAAGTATTCAAGTAGCGGGCAATAGAGTTAATCGGGGCGAAAAATTCAGCAGCTTCGCTGATCGGCATGTTCAGTACATCGCCAATTGTCTTACCCTTGAAGTGGACCTGGAGGGTTTCCCGGTTGTAACGTGCCCCTTTACACTCCTCACAGGTCACATATACGTCAGGCAAGAAATTCATTTCAATCCGAATCGTTCCATCACCTGCGCAGTTTTCGCAGCGCCCACCCTTGACGTTGAACGAGAATCTTCCCTGCTGGTAGCCCCGAACCTTGGCCTCCGGTGTCTCTGCAAATAGCTTTCTGATGTGGTCAAAGACACCTGTGTAAGTAGCTGGGTTCGACCTCGGCGTCCTACCAATTGGCGCTTGGTCGACATGCACAACCTTGTCTAGTTGGTCCAATCCAGTAATTCTGGTGTGCTTACCAGCAACGCCCTTCGAGCCGTTGAGCTTGATTGCAAGCGTTTCATATAACACGTCATTGACTAGCGATGATTTGCCGGAACCGCTGACACCAGTAACTGCTGTCATTACTCCAAGTGGGAATTCGACGTCAATGTTCTTGAGATTGTTTTCCTTGGCACCAACAACCTTGATTGACTTACCAGTTGGTTTGCGCCTCTTTTTTGGGGTTTCTATCCTGATTCTCCCAGCGAGATATTCACCTGTAATGGAAGAGGAATTAATGAGAATCGCCTCGTAGCTACCGCTGTGAACCACCTCACCACCATGAGCACCTGCTCCGGGACCTATGTCAACTAGCCAGTCTGCGGCTCGAATTGTGTCTTCATCGTGTTCGACCACAATTAGTGTGTTACCGAGATCACGAAGTTTGATGAGGGTTTCAATGAGTCTTCGATTGTCTCTTTGGTGCAAACCAATGGATGGCTCATCCAAAACATAGAGGACGCCAGTTAGACCGGCACCGATCTGGGTGGCCAATCTGATGCGCTGAGCTTCCCCACCCGATAATGATCCCGCAGATCGCTCCAATGACAGGTAGTCCAAACCGACTGCCAATAAGAAGTCAAGTCGCGCACGGATTTCTCGCAACACCTGAGCGGCGATTGTGGACTCACGCTTCGTTAGCTTGAGGGAATCAAAAAAGTTATGGGCCTTTGCGAGCGAGAGTTGTGCGACATCATGGATGGATTTTCCATGCACCTTGACGGCTAGAACTTCTGGTCGTAGACGAGCTCCTTCGCAAGCAGGGCAGGGAACCTCACGTAAAAATTCAGCCCATTTACCTCTTGCCCAATCGGAATCTGACTCTTGGTACCGGCGCTCAACATATGGCAGTACTCCCTCGAATCCAGACGTGTAGCGCATCTCACGGCCGTACTTTGAACGCCACTTAACTTGCACCTCGAAGTCGTTACCGTAGAGAACGGCTTCTCGCACTCGCTTTGGCAGTTTGCTCCAAGGTGTCTTTAGGCTGAAATCCAATTCCTTTGCTAACCCCTGCAACAGCCTCGTGAAGTAGGAGTAGAGCCCTTTGCCCTGGGTAGACCAGGGAATAATGACGCCGTCAGCAATTGAGCTCTCAGGATCACCAACGACCAGATCGGCATCAACCGCCATCTTGGTCCCAAGCCCGGTGCAGTCTGGACAAGCACCGAAGGGTGCATTAAAGGAAAACGTCCTGGGCTCAATTTCCGTTAGGTAAATCTCGTGCTCGTTTGGGCAGCTAAGTTTTTCACTGAATGTCCGCTGTCTCTTTTGATCGACAAGATCAATAATCACTCGGCCGTCCGCGAGCTTCAGGGCAGTTTCCACAGAATCAGTGATTCGACTTGCTGCCTCTGCCTTTATCACCAATCGGTCAACCACTACTGAGATGTCATGCTTGTAGCTTTTCTTAAGTGGCTTTGCCTCTGTCAGAACGACTGTTTCACCATCAACTACAGCCCTGGCAAATCCCTGTGATTGCAAGGAAGCAAAGAGGTCCTCGAACGCCCCCTTTTTCTGCTGCACAATTGGAGCAAGCAGCTGGAACTTTGTGCCCTCTTCCATCGCCAACAGCTGATCAACGATTGCCTGTGGGGTCTGCTTGGAAATAGCCTCGCCGCACTCCGGACAGTGAGGAATTCCAATCCTGCTCCAAAGAAGCCTCAGGTAGTCATGAATCTCAGTGATTGTTCCAACAGTTGAGCGCGGATTGCGGTTGGTTGACTTTTGATCAATTGAAACGGCTGGTGATAATCCTTCAATGAAGTCCACGTCCGGTCTATCGACTTGGCCAAGGAATTGTCGAGCATATGCAGAGAGTGATTCGACATACCTTCGCTGACCCTCAGCGAATATTGTGTCAAATGCTAGAGAGGACTTCCCGGATCCCGACAGCCCAGTAAAAACAATTAGTGCGTCTCGGGGAACCTCTAGATTGAGATTCTTCAGATTGTGCACTCGTGCGCCGCGGATGGAAAGTTTGCTTCCTGGTGGCGTCTGGATACTCACCGTAGAAGTCTATGCGTGACCAGCAGCATCGAACTGCCTCAGCTCGCGCTTCAGCTCCGCAATCTCGTCTCTTATTCGCGCTGCCAGCTCGAAATTTAGTGCCGCGGCTGAAGCTTTCATCTGGGCGTCCAACTCCAGGATGGTCTGCAGCAATTGCTCCCTGCCTGCCTTGCCGATGTCTTTGCGGCCGCGAATTGGTGAGACCGAAGTCTTGCCCTTAGGGGTCTTGCGCATTTGCTCCATAAGAGATTCCGTATCAACTTCTTCGCGAACAAGTGCGTCAGTTATGTCAGCAATCTTCTTGCGAAGCGGCTTGGGATCAATGTTGTTCGCTCGGTTGTACTCAACCTGAATTTCACGCCTACGGTTGGTTTCATCAATTGCACGCTTCATCGAGTCTGTTACGCGATCGGCGTACATGTGCACCTCACCGCCGACATTTCGAGCAGCACGACCAATCGTCTGGATAAGGGCCGTAGTAGAGCGCAAAAAACCTTCTTTGTCAGCGTCAAGTATTGAAACCAGGGACACCTCCGGCAAGTCCAAGCCCTCGCGAAGAAGGTTGATTCCGACCAATACGTCGTAGATCCCCTGTCTTAGCTCTCGAAGTAATTCGACGCGTCGAAGAGTATCTACGTCCGAGTGCATGTACCTCACTCGAATACCCATTTCAGTGAGGTAATCAGTTACTTCCTCCGCCAGGCGCTTAGTGAGGGTCGTGACGAGCACGCGCTCACCCTTTTCGGTGCGCAACTTGATTTCTTCCATAAGATCATCGATCTGACCCTTGGAGGGCTTAACAACAATCTTGGGATCAACAAGACCAGTGGGTCGAATTATCTGTTCGACTACCCCATCCGATAGATCAAGCTCGTACTGTGCGGGTGTAGCAGATAGGTAAACGGTCTGGCCGGTTCTTTCCAGAAATTCATCGAAGCGCAAAGGGCGATTATCTAGTGCAGAAGGAAGTCGGAAGCCATACTCAACCAGGGTTCTCTTGCGAGACTGATCGCCATTGTGCATGGCTCTGATTTGGGGAATTGTTACGTGAGATTCATCGATAACCGTGAGGAAATCCTCTGGAAAGTAGTCAAGCAAACAAGCAGGTGGCTCTCCTTGGGCTCTGCCGTCGATGTGGCGAGAGTAATTCTCAATACCTGAGCAGAAACCCAACTCTTTGATCATTTCAAGATCAAATGTTGTGCGCATTTTGATACGTTGAGCCTCTAAGAGCTTCCCCTGCTTCTCAAGTTCCCGATAGCGACTCTCAAGTTCTTCCTCGATTGCTTCTATTGCACGCCCCATTTGCTCAGCTGGTGCAACGTAGTAGGACGCAGGATAGATAGCAACTGATTGACGCTCCATCAGAATCTCACCGGTTAGCGGATTGATTCGATAGATTTTCTCAATCTCGTCCCCGAAGAATTCGATTCGAGTGGCTTCTTGGTCATAAATAGCAATAACTTCCACAGTGTCGCCCTTGACGCGAAAGTTCCCTCTCGTGAAGTCAATGTCATTTCTTTGATACTGAATGTTGACCAAATCACGAATCAGTTGATCTCGATCAATTCTCTGGCCTACTCGAAGAGGTAGCGACTGAGCCAAATACTCTTTTGGTGCCCCAAGACCATAAATGCAAGAGACGGTAGCAACAACTATTACGTCACGCCTCGATAACAGCGACATTGTTGCCGAATAACGCAAACGCTCAACTTCTTCATTTATTGTCGAGTCTTTTTCAATGAAAGTGTCAGTTTGCGGGACATAGGCTTCAGGCTGGTAATAGTCGTAGTAGCTGACGAAGTACTCGACCGCATTTTCTGGAAAAAGTTCCCTCAGCTCACTCGCTAATTGTGCTGCCAAGGTCTTGTTGTGTGCGATTACAAGGGTTGGTCGCTGTAGACGCTCAATCAACCATGCTGTGGTGGCGGATTTTCCGGTTCCGGTAGCGCCAAGAAGAACGACGTCGCGCTCTCCTGCTCGAATGCGCTTCTCTAGTTCATCTATTGCTTTTGGCTGATCACCGGATGGTGAATACTCACTGACAACCTTGAACGGAGTCGAATCATCCATGTGTCAGTGCCTTGTAGACATCACGCGCTCTGCTTAGCAATTCAGGCAACGTACAGTTCGAGTCAATAACAACATCTGACCTAGCTTCACGCTCTGCATCGGTGGCCTGAGATGCAATACGCCTGATCGCATCTTCACGGCTCATTCCACGCGCGAGGAGTCGCTCAATCCGGATTGATTCAGGGCAGCTGATTGTCACTACCTTGTCAAATCGCAACGGGGACTGCGTCTCAACCAGTAGCGGAATTGTGTAGACAATGACGCCCTGGCTGTTCAGCTTGGTTCGCTGCGCAGCAAGTTCCTGGATAAGCGGATGCAGCAAAGACTCAACCTTTTTGCGAGTCTCAGGATTCGAGAAACTGATTTCTGCCAATCTTGCTCGATTCAGGTGCCCAGTTTCATTCAGTACCTGCTCGCCAAACTCGGCTACGAGGGCAGCCAGACCAGGCTGGCCCGGCTCAACAACTTCCCGGGCCAATTGGTCAGCATCAATTTCAATCGCGCCAAGTCTTACCCACTCAGAGGCGACTGTTGACTTACCCGAACCTATTCCTCCGGTTAGCGCGATTAGCATCTATTCAGAATAGGCCTGATTGGACTAGTTACTTGTCTTCTGCTAGCTGGTCTCTTAGGGAAGCCAGTGACTCATCCTGTGAAAGTGAACCCTCTGGCGCACTAGCTGAGTCCGATGGCTGAGCATCTGGCAATCCAGCAAGCTTCTCACGCATTGCCTTCACCTGAGTCTTGTGCAGTTCCCAACGCTGGTGAGCCTCCGCATAGTCGGCTTCCCACTTGCTGCGTGCCTCTTCATAGCCAGGCTTCCACTCGTTGGTAGCAGGATCAAACCCTTCTGGGTAGCGGTAGTTTCCGTTTTCGTCGTAATCAGCCGCCATTCCATAAAGCACAGGGTTGAAGTCCGTGCCTGCTGGATCAATCTCGTCTACGGCTTGCTTTAGCGATAGCGAAATTCTGCGGCGCTCAAGATCGATGTCAATCAACTTGACAAAGACATCTTGGTTCACGGTTACTACCTGGTCAGCGTGTTCAACGTGCTTTGAGGAGAGCTCTGAAATGTGGACAAGACCCTCGATACCGTCCGCAACTCTTACGAATGCACCAAATGGAACAATCTTGGTGACCTTGCCTGGGATGTACTGTCCAATGGCGTGGGTTCTTGCGAATACCTGCCATGGGTCTTCTTGCGTTGCCTTGAGAGATAGTGAAACACGCTCGCGATCCGAATCAACCTCGAGAACCTCAACGGTTACCTCTTGACCAACTTCTACTACCTCACTGGCGTGCTCAACGTGCTTCCAGCTCAACTCGGATACGTGGACTAGACCGTCTACGCCACCAAGGTCGATGAAGGCACCAAAGTTCACGATTGACGAAACAACACCAGTACGAATCTGGCCCTTGGCAAGATCGTTCAGCATGGTGGTGCGGCTTTCGCTTTGGCTCTGTTCAAGAAGTGCTCGGCGGGACAAAACTACGTTGTTTCGGTTCTTGTCCAGTTCAAGAATTTTTGCCTCAACCTCGGTTCCAAGGTATGGACCTAGATCGCGGACTCTTCTTAGTTCAATCAGGGAAGCTGGAAGGAAACCACGTAGGCCGATGTCAACGATTACGCCACCCTTGACAACCTCAATAACGGTTCCCTTGACGACTCCATCTGCTTCTTTAATCTTCTCGACGTCGCCCCAGGCACGCTCGTACTGTGCGCGTTTCTTACTGAGAATAAGACGGCCTTCTTTGTCTTCCTTCTGCAAAACAAGTGCTTCAATCGACTCGCCGACCTTGACGATGTCATTAGGATTTGCGTCTTGTCTGATTGAAAGTTCGCGGAGGGGAATAACACCCTCTGTTTTATATCCGACATCCAGTAGCACTTCATCACGATCGATCTTCACTACTGTTCCGGCGATTAGGTCACCGTCGTTGAAAAATTTGAGGGTTGCTTCGACCGCTGCTAGAAAATCCTCTTGAGAGCCGATGTCGTTGACTGCAATTTGCTTGTTGCCTGCGGTCGATTTGGTTGCCATATAGTTATGTACTTCACTTTTACTCGGGTCGTGCAAACAAAACCAGTTTCAGTCTTGGCTTGCCCGACAAAACGGACAGGGAAAGCGCCCTAGAGCGCCTGACAAAGCCTAGCGGGATTCCTAGTGACCCGCCAGCTCCCAATTAGGCCCCACTCCGATGTGGACCTCGACCGGGACAGAGAGCTTTGCCACGCTCTTCATGCTCTCAGTTGCCAGAATCCTCACCTGCTCCAGTTCGTTAGGTGCGACTTCAAAAACCAGTTCATCATGCACCTGTAGCAGGAGTCTGGACTTGAGTCCCTGCTTCGAGAGCCTTGAGTCGGCCTCAATCATGGCAAGTTTCATGATGTCCGCCGCGGTGCCCTGGATCGGTGCATTGAGAGCCGCCCGTCGAGCATTTTCGCGAATCTGGAAGACCTTCGAATTCAGATCTGCAAAGGGCCTGCGCCGACCATAGACAGTTTCTGTATAGCCATCAACTTTCGCGCGCTGGACAACTTGGTCTAGATATCTCTTCACTCCCCCAAATCGAGCAAAGTAGTCACTCATAAGCTGCTTGGCCTCAGTCTTTGAAATCTTTAGCTGCCGAGCCAGGCCAAACTCGCTAAGACCGTAGACCAGCCCATAGCTCATCGCCTTGACCTTTGATCGCATTGCAGAGTCCACTTCGGATGGCTGAACACCGTAGATTCGGGAACCTACATAGTTGTGCAAATCTTCTCCCGCTCGGAAAGCTTCAATCAAACCTTCGTCTTCGCTTAGGTGCGCCATGATTCGCATCTCAATCTGCGAATAGTCAGCCGTAAGGAGATCAACATAACCCGATCCGGCAATGAAGGCGCTTCTCAATTTTTGCCCACGTTCAGTCTTGATTGGAATGTTCTGGAGGTTGGGATTCTCACTGCTGAGCCGGCCTGTTGAGGTTCCGGTTTGCAGGTAGCTTGTGTGAATGCGACCATCTGGCTTTATCGCATCAAGCAGAGTCTCTGACATCTGACGAATTTTCGAAACGTCTCGGTGGGCTAGTAGCTTCTCCAGAAATGGGTGCCCCGTCTGCTCAAGCAAATCAGCCAGCGCCTCTGCATTTGTTGAATAGCCCGTCTTCACCGACCTAGTTCCCTCAAATCCCAACTCTTCAAATAGAACTGTCTGCAACTGCTTGGGGCTGGCAAGGTTAACTTCGTGACCAATAATTGAATAGGCCTCTTTGGCAATCTCATCTACTTCTTTGGATAGTGATTGCTTTTGGCTCTCCAAATTATCCCGATCGATAGCAATTCCGGTCGATTCCATTTTCGCCAGGACAACTGATGAAGGAAGCTCAATGGCTTGATAGACGGCAGTAATTGTCTTAGCGACAAGTTTCTTTGTCGTCACCACATACAAAACCGAAGCTGCCCAAGCATTAAGTGAAGCCGGTTCTTCCGCGAAAAGCTCTAATGGATCTGCGCGAACAATGTCTACTCCCGCTAAATCTCTGAGCAGCTGATCCTGCTCATAGTCCTTCCGAGTTGGGTCATGAAGGTATGCGGTAAGAAGCGCGTCATTGCGAACGGCGACTGGACTTATGCCTAATTCGATACATTGATGCGCAAAATGCTTGGAGTCCCAGACGCCATAACTTCCCTGCTTCAGAAGATTAAGAGCGGCAGATCCATCCTTACCATCCCAATCCAATCTCTCACCTGGACTTGCAATTCCGAGTCCAACCAACTTGCCATCTGCAACTTGAATAGAGACAAAGTGCTCTGAAGCCAAAAATTTGGCAAGTTCATCAACAGAAACTACCCTGCTCTCGGGCTGTTCATAGGAATCACTTGCGTGTGAATGAACCTCTTCCTCTTCCTCAATCTCAGCCGTGGGAACAGGTATTTGTGCTCCGTTTGTTCCACGCAATTTGATTACTCGAGTAAGAAGTGTTCTGAAATTGAGCTTCGCAAAAACGGCCCTTACTTCCTCTTCGTGGACGGGGCCAACCTGCAAGTCATCAATCTTGAAATCGAAATCTAAATCGCGAACCAAATTGTTCAATCTACGATTGCGAATAGCTAGGTCTTTGTTGTCACGAAGGTTTTCACCAACCTTGCCTGTGATTTTGTCTGCGGCCTTCAAAATCGAATCAAGGTCACCATAGGCCTGCAGCCACTTGGCAGCGGTCTTTGGACCTACTCCTGGTATGCCAGGGAGGTTGTCTGAAGTCTCTCCTACTAACGCAGCCAGGTCCTGATACTGCTTTGCCGTAACTCCGTACTTGTCAAAAACGGCTTGATCATCCATCCGGGCAAGATTCATCACGCCCTTGATTGGATAAAGAATCTTGGTTTGATTGCTAATGAGCTGGAAGGTATCGCGGTCGCCCGAGACGATAAGGACACTCATCCCAGCCTGCTCACCTTTGTTTGCAAGCGATGCGATTAGATCGTCTGCTTCATAGCCTTCTCTGGATACAGAAGTGATGCGCATGGCAGCCAAGGCTTCAACCAAAAGCTCGGTTTGCCCGATAAATTCCTCCGGAGTCTCTCCTCGATTTCCCTTGTATTCCGGATACTCCGTGGTGCGAAAACTTTCTCGAGAGACATCGAAGGCAACACAGATGTGGGAGGGCTTTTCGTTCTCCATCAGAGTCAAGAGCATTGAAATAAACCCATGCACGGCATTGGTGTATTGGCCCGATTGATTTCTAAAGCTGTCTGGACTGAGAGCATAGAAGGCTCGGAAGGCTAGAGAGTGGCCGTCAATAAGCAGCAAGGTAGGCTTTTTCTCAGCAGACATGTGCCTAGCCTACTTTGCTCAGGAGAAACAATGGAGAACGAAGTCGTTACATCAGCTCAAGCGTTGGAGGTAATGCGACAGCGTGGACTCGGAGCCCTTGCGGATCGCATGGGAATCAAGCTTTTAGAGCTGAGCGCTGAGCGAGCGGTTGCGACAATGCCCGTCGAGGGAAACACGCAGCCAATAGGACTTCTGCACGGTGGCGCACACGTTGTTCTTGCAGAATCACTGGGTAGTTTTGCAGCAAATGTTCATGCACATCCCTGGGGATACGCAGTTGGAATTGAAATCAATGCCTCACACCATGCTTCAGCAAGGAGCGGATTAGTAACTGGAACCTGCACCGCAATAAAGCTTGGCAAGAATCTCACAACTCACGAGGTGAAGATGACTGATGAAAGCGGGCAGCTGCTTTCTACGGTTCGGATCACTAACTATCTTCGCCCGAAGGTGTCTTCGGACCAAGCTGGTCAATAACGGCTTTAGCAACCTGCGCCATTGATAGTCTGCGATCCATAGAGGCCTTCTGTATCCACCTAAATGCATCAGGTTCGGACAGCTTCATCTTCGACATCAGCAGCCCCTTTGCCCTATCCATAAGCTTTCTGGTTTCAAGGCGATCCGATAAGTCAGAGATTTCTTGTTCCAGAGCCGCAATCTCTTCACTACGAGCAATCGCTATTTGAATAGCCGGTATTAAATCTGCAGGCTTGAACGGTTTTGTAATGAACGCCATAGCGCCTGCTTCAGTGGCTCGAGTAACTAACTCTGTTTGCGAAAAGGCAGTTAGTAGAACTACTGGAATTTTTGCTTCAGAGAGCTTCTCTGCCGCTGATATTCCGTCGAGCTTCGGCATCTTGATGTCCATCACAACCACATCGGGGTTCAGTTGTTCAGCAAGCGAGAGCGCTTCTTCGCCATCTGATGCCTCTCCAACAACCTCGAATCCAGCTTCGGACAAGGTGGCAACGACATCCATTCGGATTAGGGACTCGTCCTCGGCTACTAGAACCCTCAGTGATTGCTGCATGATGCTACTTTAGCCATTTCACCATCCACTACAATTGCCAAGACCGGCCGGAATGGCGGAACGGCAGACGCGGCGCACTCAAAATGCGTTGTCCGAAAGGGCGTGTGGGTTCAAATCCCACTTCCGGCACAGTTAGTTGGCGTAGCCAG
>JACCDN011178821.1_pt1 | contig 21181 bp, 19 predicted proteins | sample 7441691 | NCBI WGS metagenome assembly JACCDN01 (sample SAMN15323439, study PRJNA562643) | freshwater metagenome | isolation source: river surface water | place: USA:Blue River Watershed | collected 2017-08-16 | reverse complement strand
TTTTCGAAATTGTGGAAATATTCTCTTGGCAACAGAAAAAATGTTGTTCTCTTTTTTTTCATGTTTGTGTGTGCCAATGTTATCTGGCTGCTCGAACCACTCCTCGTTGCTAAAGTTCTCAATAGCATTCAAGTAAAGGGTATTAGTCAAGAAACACTTCCTTCGCTTGCCCTTTACCTTTCATTATTTATTGCTATCCAGATTGCGGCGTGGGCATTTCATGGACCAGCTCGTGTTTTGGAGATCAACAATGCTTTTTGGGCGCGTGCAAACTATAAAAAATATTTGCTCGAAGGCACCATGTCGCTGCCTGCCTCGTGGCATACGGAACATCATTCAGGTGATACGATTGATAAAATTGAAAAGGGGACCAGAGCTTTATTTGAATTTTCTCGCAATACCTTTGAAATCATTACCAGCATAATCAGATTTATTTTTGCCTATACGGTTTTAGCCTACTACAATATCCATGCCAGTTATTTTGTGCTTGGTATGGTGGCAATTACTGTTGGAATTATTTTAAAAATCGATCACAAACTTATTGTTCAGCTTTCAGAGCTGTATAAAAAAGAAAATAGCATTGCAGCAAGAATTTTTGATGTGATTAGTAACATTACTACGGTTATCATTTTGCGGATCGAGAAACTGGTCATGAAATCTATTTGGAAAAAAATTCTCCAACCATTTGCTTTGCATACAAGAAATACCAAACTCAATGAATTTAAATGGTTTTTGGTATCTATCTGTGCTGCCACAACCCTCTTTTTGGTGTTGTTTTCCTATTTTGTAATCAATGTTCGGGCAGGGAACGTAATCCTCATTGGTACCATTTATTTACTCTATGAATACGTCAGTCGCATTGTAAATATTTTTTATACCTTTGCCTACATGTATGGAGACGTGGTAGAGAGAAAAACTGCTATTATTAATGCTGAAGAAATTGCGAAAGAATTTAAGCCAAAGGCCTTGATTGATGAAGTAGAACTAGAAAATAATTGGAAAAAATTGGAAGTAAAAAATTTACGTTTTTCTTATCACCAGGACGAGGTCAATGTTCACCTTGATGGAGTTGCATTTACTATTCATCATGGAGAAAAAATTGCTTTTATTGGGGACAGTGGAAGTGGTAAAACCACAACGCTCAAAATCATACGTGGACTCTATGCGCCCAGCCAAGTAGAGTGCCGACTAGACGGAAAAAATCTACCACATGGATTTTACTCTATCAGTTCAAAGATTGCTTTGATCCCACAAGACCCAGAAATTTTTTCCACTACCATAAAAGAAAATATTACGGTCGGAGTCAATCACACCATGGAATATGTGCGAAAATTTACAGATATGGCTCGGTTTACTGACGTGGCACTGCGCCTTCCACAACAATTTCAGTCTTCTGTGGTAGAAAAAGGGGTAAATTTGAGTGGAGGAGAAAAGCAACGTCTGGCACTCTCAAGGGGACTTTTAGCTTCGGTAGACAAGGAAATTGTACTTCTTGATGAACCAACCAGTAGTGTTGATTCACGAAATGAAAGGTTGATTTATGAAAATATTTTTGCTGCTTTTAAAGAGAAAGCTGTTATTTCGTCGATTCATCGTTTGCATTTACTTTCGATGTTTGATACAGTTTATCTGTTTCAAAAAGGCAAGGTTGTTGACAGTGGTTCTTTTGAATACTTACTGAAAAATTCTTCAGAATTTCAAATTTTGTGGGAGAAATATACCAAATCTCAAGCAAAGAGATGAAATAGTTTTAACGTATTTATTTTATGAAAAAAATAATTATTTTGGGAAGTATTGTTCTTTCGCTTGCTGGGTGTGGTGCTACACTGCCAGAAAATAATCTGCCTGAGCAGCAGAATCCTGTTCCTACACCAGTCGTGCTCGAGCAGGGCTATACTTTGGAAGAGATCCAATCGGCAAATACCCGTGAAAAATGCTGGGCGATTATATCAAAAAATGTCTACGATCTGACAACCTGGATATCCGAGCACCCAGGTGGAGAAAAAATGATTTTGAATATCTGTGGAAAAGATGGAACCTCTGCCTTTGAAAAACAACATGGGGGACAAGCAGCCGTGGCAGAAATAGTAAAGGATTTTAAAATTGGAATCTTGAAGTAAAAGGCTAAGAGTCTGTGAAAGTATCTTGCATTTTCTTGCAAGGAAATTCGACGACAAAAGTCGTACCTCTTGGTTTTGAGTTTTTGATAGCAATCGTACCAGAAAATTCTTTTTCAATTTTGTATTTTACGAAACAAAGGCCAAAGCTAATTCCAGTACCACTTTCTTTGGTGGTAAACAGTGGTTGAAAAATATATTTTTTTTCTTTTTCTGGAATACCTCTTGCATAATCTGAAATCAAGAGCTTCCAAGTATTTTTCGGTTTTTTCAAAGAGATATCAATGAAACGCGGGCCGTTTAAACCTGCATAAGCATCAATGGCATTATTCAAAAGGTTTATGATAATTTGGTGAAATCGTATAGCATTTCCAAAAACAGAACTTTTTGTTTGAACGTCTAACCTCACTTGAATATTATTTTTTTTCAGACGATAAGATAATATGCTGACGGCTTGTTGAATTTCATGTGCCAGTTCAAAATTTTGCTTTTCTTCTTGGTTCTGAATCTGTTTTCGGATATTTTTTAAAAATATCTCAAGATGTTTGGTGGACTCAAATGCTCCATCGACTAAGGTTTGTATTTTTTTAGGGTGGTTATAGTGAATTTTGAGCTCCTCAATCTGGAGCAATATGGCTGTCAGAGGACTTATAAGATCATGAAACAGCCCAGAGGTCATCTTTCCAAATTCAGCAAAAAGGTAAAGCTGAGTAAACCTTTCGACTGCTTTTTCTAGACTTTTTTTTGCGCTATTCTCTTTAGGATTATTCTTTTTTTGGATCTCGTGAAATCCAAGAAATATTTGTTTGAAAAAATTTTCTATCTCTTGATTCGGTGGCGTAGGCATATCCCTTTGAAGTGTCGAGATTGAGTATATATTCCCCGACATCAAATTTTTCTAAAGAAAAAATAAAGTTAGGGGATACCTACTTTTGGGTTGCTATTTTATAACCACGGCCAGAGATGGTATGGATAAGTTTTCGCTTTTTTGGAATATCAATTTTTTTGCGTAGTGAAAGTATATGGGTTTCAATGGTATTGCTAAAAGGGTCAGCATTTACATCCCAGACATGCTCCAAAATACTACTTCGAGATACAACTGAACCCGTATGACGCATAAGAATTTCCAGCAGCATAAATTCTTTTTTGGTCAGATAAATTTCTTTCTCACCTCGAGATACCTCGTGAGTGTGATAATTAAGAAGTAAATCGTCTACCTGTAATATGTCTTGAACCATATTGTTTGGACGACGTAAAATGGCCCGTATGCGGGCCATGAGTTCCAAAAAAGAAAATGGTTTGGTCATGTAGTCATCTGCCCCCGCTTCGAGAAGACTAATTTTTTGACCAATGTCATCGAGAATGGAAATGACGAGCACTGGTATTTTTTTATGGGAATTACGTATATCTTTACACACATCGAGACCATTTTTTTTCGGTAAATGATTATCGAGAATAACCAGATCATAGTCATTTGTCCTGGCCAGAAACGATCCCTGTTCACCATCATTGGCTGTATCAACAACGAAACACTCCTCTTGGAGTCTTCGTTTTAAAGAAGCGAGAGCTTCTGGGTGATCTTCAACAACTAAAAGTCTCATAGCACAAAAAGATAAAATTCACTTTTTCAGTATACATAAATTGAAAAAAAGTGCAATAATTTTTTTGAGAAGGTTGTTTTTTAAACAATATGTTGACAAAATACCAAAATAGATGTAAAATATTAGAGTGTCTAATTATTTTGGATTTATGCCTTCCAAAATTCAAGAACTTACTCAGCTTATATTGGCTCTCAAAAAGATTTTGCCTCAGGCAGATAAATCTTTTGCGACCGATCCTTTTACCTGTTTACGCGTTCATGTTTTGGAATATATTTTGGTTCATGAACGTGCTGATATGAAGAACGTAGCGGACTTTCTTGCCATTACTCCACCTTCGGCAACATCACTCATAAATAGACTGGTACGAGCTGGTGTAATTTCACGAATACGAGATACCTCTGATAGGCGCAAGGTGCTTTTGAAGATTACCGCAAAAGGAAAAGCTATGTTGGCCAAAGGAAAAACGCATATTGAACAGCATATGGGTCAAATGTTTTCGGTTTTAAAAAGTGAAGAACTTGATCAGTTTATTCTTTTAATGAAAAAATTGGTGGAATTCCATCAAAAAAATGTTTAATTCTGTTTCATATAATTATGAAAAAACGAACAATGATACTTGGGGGAATTGGCTTAGTACTGCTTGTGTGGATAGGTATTTCTGCTACTCGTACCAAGATCCCTCAGTATGAAACGACTGTTGTTGCAAAAGGAAATGTTACTCAAAAAGTAAGTGTAACGGGAAAAGTAAAGCCAGCTGAAGCACTTGATCTGGCATTTGAACAGTCTGGAAAAGTTTCAAGTGTTACTGTCAAAGTCGGAGATAAAATAGAAGCCGGAAAGCTCCTTGCTTCTTTAAACAGTAGCGATGTCGCTGCTAGTTTACGTCGTGCCAGTGCTTCGATTTCAAGTGCTCGGGCTGATGTGTCACAATATCAAGCTGCGCTTCAGAACGAAGAAGTAAAGTTAGAAGAACTAAAAAATGGAATCCGCAGTGAAGAACTTTTAGTTGCTGAATTAAATGTGCAAAAAGCCGAAAGCGCTTTGAGTGATGCACAAAGTAATTTGGAGTTAACAAAAGAGAAAACCCTGATTGATCTGCAAAATGTCTATGATGATGTGCCGGAAACTCTTCAAATGGCATTTGCTCTTGGTAATAGTGCTTTTCTTGAGGAAATTGCTGCTCTGTTTACCCGTGATACCAATTATGATCATTTGAGTTTCATTACTAAAGATTCAGAAAGAAAAAACACACTGGAACGTGAACGCATTACTCTCAAAAATACCATGAATCAATTTCAATTGGATATTTTTGCTGTACCTTCAGACAATCTCGCAAGAGAACAGTCGATCCTTTCTGCTCAGCAAAAATTGCTGAGTCTGCGAGCCTTTTTAAATGCACTTTCTGTGGCCGTTGACGATCATGCAAATTTAAGTGTAACCACAGAAAATTTGTATCGTGGATATGTAAATACTGCTCGCAACAGTGTAAATACTGCTTTGGAATCTTTAGCTTCACAGACACAGCAAATTGCTGCACAAAAAGCTACCAATAAAAATACTGTGCAAACGGCAGAAGCGAGTGTCAATGCTGCAAATAAAGCCCTTGATCTGGCTCGCAGAGAACTTGATGTGAAGAAAGCTGGTGCCCGCCCTGAAGAAATTGCTGCACAAGAAGCACGTATAAAACAAGCGCAGGCAAATGTTGCCTCCGCACAGTCGCGACTTTCGCAGGCATCTGCGGACTATCAAGGTGTGCAAGCAAACTTTCAAAAAACACAGCTTCGTGCGCCGATTAGTGGTATTATTACCAAAGTAGACGCAAAAAATGGTCAATTTATTGGATCAAACACCACAGCAATTGCGCTTATTTCCGAAGGGGATTATGAAGTGGAAGCAAATATTCCAGAAGTTGATATTGCCAAGATTGAACTTGGAAAAACAGCTGAGGTGATACTTGATGCCTACGGTGAATCCGTCATTTTTCAATCACAAATTACCAAAATTGATCCAGCTGAAACCATTGTCGAAGGTATTGCTACCTATAAAGTAACCCTTCAATTTGTGGAAAAAGATGAACGTATAAAAAGTGGTATGACTGCGAATACGGAAATTTTGGTAGAAAGCCGAGAAAATGTTGTCTCTATTCCAATTCGAGCCGTACAAAGCCGAGACGGAAAGAAATTTGTAAAAATTGTTCAGGGTCCCAATACGCTCGCTGAAGAAATTGAAGTAGAAACGGGTCTTTCGGGAAGTAATGGAGATATTGAAATTACTCGAGGTCTCAGTGGGGGAGAGACCTTGGTACTCTCAGAAGGAAAAGCAATATAAAGAAAAAGAACCTGAAAAGGTTCTTTTTTTATCCCCAGATGCTCTTGACAAACGCAACTGAGTTGCGTATAATAAAAGTATTATGCAACTTGGTTGCATTTTCTTTCAATATGAAAAAGAAAACATCAGTACAAACGAAGATCCAAGTCTCTGGACGACCCTCAAAAATAAGACAGCTTCTCTTTGATATTTTTTCAATGAACCATAAACCGCTTTCGGTAGCAGAGCTTCTTTCTTCTTTAGAAGAAAAGGGTACAGAGGTGAATAAAACAACGGTTTATCGAGAAATACAATCTCTTCTTGAAAAACAAGTCGTGAACGCTGTATTTGTTGATGAAACACATACAAAGTACGAACTCAATATAAACCACCATCACCATTTAGTGTGTAAAGGTTGTGGAGAAATTGAAGAGGTTGAATTCGATAGTATTGAAAAAATATTTCCTCTGTTTGAAAAAAAATTAAAACAAAAAAAGAAATTTCAATCTATTACTCATACACTTGAGTTTTTTGGTGTTTGCCAAAATTGTGCTTGAAGTTTTTTCATAGGCTCATATAAATTTTACTTTATGTATAAAAAAATTTCCGTCATTTTAGGTTTTCTCTTGCTCGTTGTTGCCGCATTGTATTTTTTTAAAAATTCACAAAAATCTCCAAATACTTTTTCTCAAACAGAAAATTCTCATCGTGTACAAATCTCCACAAGTATTTATCCTCTGGCGCATTTTGTAAAAAAGGTAGGAGGGGATCTCGTTGATGTTCATTTGATTACACCAAGTGGGGTAGAACCACATGATTATGAACCAACACCAAGTGATATCATAAAAATTGAGTCATCGGATGCTTTTGTTTTTAATGGCGCTGGCGTTGATGTTTGGGCGCAGTCCGTATCAGCAAATTTTTCTCAAAAGAAAAATATTGCTGTTCTTGAAATGGCTCATTTTCTCGAAAATGATTTGCATAAAATATCTGCATCAGAGGACAATCACGAACATGAAGACAACCACGAACATGAGCATGAACATGGCGATTTTGATCCACATATCTGGCTTGATCCTGTTTTGGTGCAAAAACAAATTGAGCATATTGTGCAACTTCTCGTAGCTATAAATCCTGAGAATCGATCTGTGTATGAACAAAACGCTTCACTCTACCTTGGAGAATTGACAAAGCTTCATCAAGAATACCAGGCAAAACTTTCAAACTGCCAGCTCAAAGATATTGTAGTGTCGCATGATGCCTTTGGGTATATTGGATCACGCTATGGTATTCAAATTCATGCTATTGCTGGGTTATCTCCAGAAGAAGAACCCTCTGCTGCCAGGCTTGCTGAACTGACACGTTTGATAAAGGAAAAAAATTTACAGACCGTATTTTTTGAAACGCTCGTGAGTCCAAAACTTGCCGAAACGCTCGCCAGTGAAACAGGTGCCACTGTATCAGTGTTACATCCGATTGAAGGAGTTACTGAAAAAGAAAGAATTCAGGGGAAAGATTATGATATTTTGATGAGAGAAAATCTTCAAAATTTAGAGCAGGCTTTACTATGCAAATAGAATGTCATCCCGATAGTAAAAAAATTTCTTTTGAAAATATCTCTTTTTCTTATGGGAATGAGCGTATTCTTGATGACGTAAGTTTTTCAATTCATGATGGAGACTATGTCGCTCTTGTAGGCCCAAATGGTGCTGGAAAATCTACGCTCTTAAAGCTCTTACTTGGTCTAATGAAACCTCAAGAAGGTTGCATTACTGTTTTTGGCCATAGTGTAGAAAAGGCAAAAGAACACCTCGATATTGGGTATGTGCCACAAAGAATTATAAGTAGCGATATTATGATGCCATCTACTGTTGAGGAAGTAGTTCAAAGTGCTCGGGTGGCTTCAGGGAAATTATTTCATTTTTTTTCCAGCGAAGATAAAAAAGCAGTTCACAGTGCCATGCAAATGCTGGATATTGAAAATCTTAAAAAGAAACAGATCGCTCACCTTTCTGGTGGACAGCGTCAACGAGTATTTATTGCAAGGGCTTTGGCTCGAAATCCAAAAGTTTTGATACTCGATGAACCAACGGTTGGGGTCGATACGGTGGTTAAGACGAGATTTTTTGATCTTCTCGATGAACTCAATCAGAAAGGTTTGACTATTTTGATAGTCTCACATGATATTGATATTATGAAAGAAAGAGCCAAAACTATTGTCGGTATTCATAGACGTCTTATCTGCAATGTACCTTCAGAACAATTTGATGCTCATAAATTTAGTCATAATCTCTATGCGCACGATGTTGATCATTGTTAAAAAGTTGTTGTTTATTGGTGCGCTTTTAGGCGGATTTTTTTTGGGTACTGGACATGCTTTTGCACAAACATCAATTCCTGAGGAAAGTTTTTATAGGGCTAAGGTACTGACAATTGTAAAAACAGGAACTGATGAAAGTTTTGGTGATCCATTTCAAGATGTGCGTGTACAGTTTGAATCTGGACTTCATGAAGGGACAGAAAAGGAAATTCATGTGGTACATAGCCCTGGGCAAAAAGCACAAAAATTGGAAGTAGGAGATAGAGTCGTGGTGTTAGAAACAACACGGGCAGATGGATCTGTAGATTTTGCGGTGATGGATCTCTATCGTCTTCCAAGAGTGATCATGCTTGTAGCATTCTTTTTTTTAATGGTTATTGTCGTACTTGGCTGGAAAAGAGGTATCTCCTCAATCCTTGGTCTTTTGTGGAGTATTGCCGTTCTCATGTTTTGGGTCGTCCCACAGATTGCCGAGGGGAAGAGTCCTTTTTGGGTGAGTTTATTTGGGGCATTTTTGATTGTAACTTTTTCTGTACTTCTCTCTCACGGCCTACGTCGCCAGACTCTCGTAGCATCTTTTTCCACACTTATTACGCTCCTCATTTCAATTACTCTCGCCATTTTCAGTATCAAATTTACTCAGCTCTTTGGCTTTGGGACAGAGAATGCTCAGTTTTTGATTTCTAGCCCTCTTGGCACGATTGATTTGCGAGGACTTCTCCTCTCCGGAATTATTATTGGAACCCTTGGTGTGCTTGACGATGTGACCATGAGTCAGGCTGCTGCGGTTGAAGAAATACAACGTGCAAATAAAAATTTGACTCTCAAGGATTTGTATAAACGTGGCATGTCAGTAGGGAAAGAGCATATTATTGCTCTTGTAAATACCTTGGTCTTAGCTTATGCTGGAGCTGCTCTTCCTGTGCTTTTGTTACTGTCAATATATAGTGAACCACTGTGGGTGACACTGAGTAGTGAAATGATTGTAGAAGAAATCGTTCGATCAATTTCAGGGAGTCTAAGTCTTATGCTGGCTGTTCCAATTACTACGTTTCTGGCAGCATATATTTTAACTATACAACATGAAAAGAATTAATTATGTTTGAAATACTTCAATATGATTTTATGGTCCGTGCTCTTATAGCAGGACTTTTGATTGCCGTTATTGCCCCAACGATTGGCGCTTTTTTGGTGTTTCGTCGCTATTCGTATATGGCCGATACCCTTGGACATGTTTCGCTTCTTGGTGTGGTACTTGCAACCCTCACAGGACTTCCTCCAATTGTGGGTGCTCTTTCTGTCAGTATTTTATTTTCCTTTGGGATCGAAATCTTGAGGCAAAATAAAAAATTTTTTGGTGAATCTATTCTTTCTTTGTTTCTTTCTGGAAGTCTGGCTTTGGCACTTGTATTGTCGAGTTTTCAAAAGGGATTTTCAGGACAATTTATGAATTTTTTGTTTGGCAGTATTACGACTGTCCAAACGTCTGATATTTGGATCATTGGAATTCTTGGGTTTGTTATTCTTTTTTCTATACTCCTGCTCTACCAAAAGTTTTTTCTTATTACTCTTGATGAAGAACTTGCTGCGGCAGAAGGTCTACACGTTTTATTGTATAACTTTATCATGATTTTTCTCTCTGCTTTGGCGGTCGCCCTTTCATTGCGAATAGTGGGAGTACTCCTTATTGGCGCACTTATGGTCGTCCCGGTTATGGCAGCGGCTCAGTGGGGAAAGAGTTTTGTCAAAACCATCTTTCTCTCGATAATTTTTTCCCTTCTGTCGACCATTTTTGGTCTTACGACGTCTTTTTACTTTGAAACTCCAAGCGGTGCAACGATCGTACTTTTTACCTTACTTTTCTTCCTATTATCTTTGGTTTTTTCTCACAGCAAAAACAAAAAATAGACTTGCCAAAACTCAAAAAAGCTGGTAGTGTCTATCTACTGCTTAATTTCGTATTGTATGAAAACATTGATTCAAAAAATTGCCTCTTTTAAAGACCAAGAAGTCACCCTTTCTGGTTGGCTCCATAACCAGCGCTCAAGTGGATCACTGGCATTTTTGGAATTGCGTGATGGAAGTGGATTTATTCAAGCTATTGTCAATAAACAAGAAGTTGCTCCAGATGTATGGGAAATGGCTGAAAAACTCACTCAAGAATCTGCGCTTTCTTTGACTGGTGTGGTAAAACAACATCCTAAAAAACAAGAGGTGTTTGAAATTCAAGTGACAAACCTTCATGTCTATCATATTGCGCAGGAATATCCAATTGCCAAAAAAGAACATGGACCAGATTTTTTGATGGAAAACCGTCATCTCTGGCTTCGCAGTAAACGTCAATGGGCGATTTTGCGTGTGCGTGATGTTGTTGAATCAGCTGTCAATGAATATTTACATGATCAAAATTTTATCCGTACTGATTCACCAGTATTTACTCCAAATGCGTGTGAAGGAACGACAACACTTTTTCCTGTCCCATATTTTGACCTTGGTCATGCATATCTGTCACAATCTGGACAGCTTTATAGCGAAGCGGCAATTGCATCTGTTGGTCGTTGTTATGATTTCGGACCAGTCTTTCGGGCTGAAAAAAGTAAAACAAAACGCCACCTGACTGAATTTTGGATGATGGATGCAGAAGCAGCTTTTGTTGAGCATGATGAAAACATGGATATTCAAGAAGGTATGGTAAAACATATTATAAAAAGAGTACTGGAAAAGTGCCAAGGAGAACTGGCGGTTCTTGAACGTGATCCCGCACCACTCCAAAAAGTTTTGGAAAAGCCATTCACTCGTTTGACCTATGATGAAGCGATTCCAGAACTTCAAAAACAGGGGAGTGATATTAAATATGGGGAAGATCTAGGAAACGATGACGAAGGATTACTCACCAAAGATTCAGATGTTCCTGTATTTATTCACAAATGGCCAAAGGAAATCAAGCCATTTTATGTTAAGCGTGATCCTCAAAATGATAGGCTTGCCTTAAACGTAGATTTGATTGGTATTGAAGGCTCTGGAGAAATTATTGGCGGCTCTCAGCGTGAAGACAATATTGACTTACTGCTCGAAAGAATTAAACACGAAGGGCTGGATGAAAAAGACTATGATTGGTATTTGGATTTGCGCAAATATGGCAGTGTCCCACATTCTGGATTTGGTCTTGGGGTAGAGCGTATGGTGCGCTGGATGACAGGAGCTGAGCATATTCGAGAATGTATACCATTCCCACGACTACTTAATCGTATTAAACCGTAATAAAAAAGTCCTCTAACGGAGGACTTTTGAAAATAGGGGGATGGGGCAGGAGCACGTGTTGCTCGACTGCTCCGATTAAGGGGGAGGGCCATATTGGTAGCCCTGGAGGCGGGGTGGTGTGCAGCTGGGGCCAGATTTTGCTAGTGCGATCGCCATCAAGATGGCGATGATGACGAGAATTAGCCATTTGAGGCTACCTCCCATCCACCGCAGGAGAGTAATTGCTCCCAGCAGTTTCAGGAACTGCTCAAAGACCGTGCCGCCTCGGAACACCCGGCTCAGAAGAGCCAAGGGAATGCCTACCACCAGAAAGGCGAGTATCACAACCACCACAATACGAACCAGCTCAATATCGATCTTCACGGCTTTACCTGTGTTCGGGGAAGTTGAATTCCGAACTAAAAAATATACCATACTTTTGTGCTTTTGTCAAGAGAAAAACAGTATAATTTATCTAAAATATGCCAAGAAAATTCAAACGACGAAACAAAGTTATAGTCCAGCATACTCAGATTCCTGAAGAATTTTGGTTGCGTTTAGAAAATATTGTCGGAGAGAAAAATGTTCCTGCTCTCAAAGAAACTTTTTCACAAAAGCCAAGCACATTTCGTGTAAATACGCTCAAAGCAAAAAAAGAAGACGTTGAAAAAGAACTCCAAATTCTTGGTTTTAAAATAGAAGAAGTACCTTGGCATCCTGGCGCCTATATTTTGCGTAGCCATACCAAACGTGAATTCATTGACCTCCTTATGTACCGAGAGGGAAAGGTATATATGCAAAGTTTAGCGAGTATGTTGCCTCCACTTGTCCTTGATCCTCAGCCAGGGGACAACGTACTTGATTTGACGGCTGCTCCTGGAAGTAAAACTTCGCAAATGGCAGCCATGATGAACCAAACAGGAGAACTTATTGCCAATGACAATAGTAAGATTCGCTTTTTTAAACTCAAACACAACATGGAGCTTCTGGGTGTTGCTGATGAAAAATCAGGCTGGAAGTTTACGCTCAAACAAGAAGATGGCTCAGATTTGTGTGGAGACTATCTGAACACTTTTGAAAAGATTTTGGTTGATGCGCCTTGTAGTGCTGAAGCAAGATTTCTCGAAAATGATCCAAAAACATTTGGTTATTGGAGTGAAAAAAAAGTAAAAGAAATGGCCATGAAACAACGTAAACTTTTGTTTTCTGCCTGGTATGCGTTAAGGCCTGGTGGAAGTTTGGTCTATTCAACCTGTACATTTTCACCTGAAGAAAATGAAGTACAGATTTCTCGCCTCTTGAATCGTTTTCCTGAGGAAGTTGAAATACAAGATATTTCTTCGGTCTTTACAGAGGTTCAACATTTGCCAGGCTTATCTTCGTGGAAAGAAAAAGTATTTCATAAAGATATTGGCAAAGCAGTTCGTATTTTCCCTACCTCAGAAATAGAAGGATTTTTTATAGCCAAGATAAAAAAGAAAGCGATATAAAACATAGCTTAAAATCTCTGAAGAATATTCAGAGATTTTTTTTGAAATAAGCAGAGTTTTTGTGGTATACTTCTTTCGTTATGAAAGGACAGCTTAAAAAATTATTTATTCCTCATGAGGAAAATGATTATCATCCTCATATTTTGCATACGAAGCGTGCACTTTTTTATACAGGATTTTTTTTGTCTCTCAAAGCGTTGGTTTTTTTGTTTGCTCTCCTTATTCCGAGCGTTGCTTTTGTTATGCCAGATGTTCTTGAACAGGAAGAACAAAAGCTGCTTACATTGACGAATAACTTTCGCCGAGAGCTTGGACTTTCGACATTAGTTCCATACGTGCCACTTTCTGTGTCTGCCTTGAATAAGGCAACTGACATGGCAAGTTACCAATATTTTAGTCATATAAATCCGAATAATATTGGTTTAGAAGATTTTCTTACCAATGCTGGATACAATTATCAAGCTGCTGGTGAAAATTTAGCCATGGGGTTTGGCAGCGCAGAAGAGATTTTTGCTGCCTGGCTTAAAAGTCCAAGTCATTATGCCAATCTGGTTGATCCTGATTTTACAGAATTTGGAGTTTCTATGCAGCTTGGTATGTATAATCAGTATTCGACGGTTTATGTGGCAGAACATTTTGGAAACAGAAAACAATTTTCTTCAACCTTTTTTCCTTCTTCTGCTGAACCTTCATCCGCTCTGCCAATAGATAGCAATCATGATGAAAAAGCTCGTTCTGTCTCATCAATTTCCTACAACGAACAAAATTCATTTTTAGAATGGAAAGAGGAAAAACAAAATGTTATTTTTACAGCACAGATAATGGCAGATGGACCGATTCAAAAGGCGACTGTAATTTTTGGAAAATATTTTCTTCCTGTAGAAAAGCAACCTGATGGTTTGTACCGTGGACAACTTTCTGTTTCAGAACCGATCAATAATTTTTTTACACCAGTTATTGAACCAACACTTCAAATTATTGATACAGACAATACCACATACTCTTTTATTTTGCCTTGGAAAGAAGTAAAAATTGTTTCTCCGTCACCACTGGAAAAATATACCATGGCAAAAAATATGGATGGTTTTCCTTTTTCTGTATTTGAATTCTCTCGTGGCGTTTACTTATTTTTCATTATATTTTTTTCGGGTGCTCTGCTTCTCTCTATCTGTATTGAGATCAGGCGACAACACCATCATGTTATTACCCAAACACTTGGCCTGATTTTACTTCTTATGTCACTTTTTCTTATTTAATTTTTCATTATGAAAAAAATTATTTTTCTCCTCATTGGTATTTGTATTTTGGGTGCAATCATCTTTGGTGTGTGGCATTTTTTGAGCAAAAAAGATTCTGATACTTTTAAACAAGCCCTGTCTGCTGCTGACAGTATGCAAATTACGATTGTCGATCCTGTGCAAAAAAAAGCCTATACCAAGACCATAACGCATCAACCAGAAGTATGGCTCTTAACTGGCACGATTAGTACGATGAACGCTTCCAAAGAAGAATGTTCATTTGAAGGATCAGTGCAACTTTTTTCCAAAGGAAATCCACTTTTTGTTGAACCAGCAAAAATTTATTTCTCCCCTGAATGTCAAAAAATTGTATTTCCGTATAAAGGAAAAATATACTACAAACGTTTTTTGGTTGAGGGCATAAACTATTTGCAAGATTTATCACAAGAAATCAAGACAGGTACAACTCTTTAAATATGGTAAACCCTCTGGCGAGGGTTTTTGTTACTTTTTTGATGTTGGCGCGTATACTGTAAGTGTAGAGATTGTAAACAGTCTCTTAGAGATAATCCCATGGACACGATTCGCGAACAATCCCTCCTCAAAGAACTCAAAGCCGGTGATATCACGGCCTTTGGTCCTCTTTATGATGCTTATATTGAAGATATTTTCCGATTTGTCTCATACCGTGTACCGAAAAAAGAAACAGCTGAAGATATAACCAGCCAAATATTTTTGAAAGCACTTGAACATGGCGCTTCATATAATCCCAAAAAAGGGAGTTTCCGCACCTGGCTGTATCAAATTACTCGCAATTGTATTATTGATTTTTATCGTAAAAATACCATGCATGAAAATATTGAAGATGTGGTTGTTTCTGATCACGAAAAAGCAAAGCAGCAGATAGAAACCAATATCCTGTATAGCGATGTGCAAAACTATCTTCAAAAACTTTCGGCGGAAGTACAAGAAATTATTGTTTTGCGAATTTGGGAGGGCCTCAGTTACGCTGAAATTTCATCTCTTCTTGGAAAAAGCGAAGCGAGTTGTAAAATGAGTTTTTCTCGTGGAATCAAAGAGCTTCGGGGGATTATGCCACTTTCTCTTTTCCTTTCTTTTTATCTTTCTTACTCCTTACTATGAATAGACCTGATATACAACACATACTCACAGAGCTGTATGTCGTTGATCCTTCTTTGCAAAAAGAGGAAGCGCAACTTCGATCTCTTTTGGAGAAAATGCTTCGCGTTCGGCCTGATGTAAAAATTGATCAAGCATTTGCGCAAAATTTGAAACAGAAACTTTTATCAACCCCTTTAAAACAAAATAATTTTATTTCTTATTTTTCAGCTATGTTCAAAAAACCTCTTTTCGTGGCAGGTGCTGCCACGCTTGGTGTGGCACTCCTCGTTAGTGTATCATTTTTGAAAAATGATACATCACCTGAATATGCCCGGCTTGATACCCGTACGCCAACTCTTTCTCTGGCTGGAGAACTGCCCCGCAATGCATTTGGTCCGCTTGTAACTGCGGCAAATGGCGCAGTGGCTGTTTCTGCACCGCTTGGAAGTCCAGAAGCGATGTCTGGCAATTTTTCTGGAGACCGACAAGGTGGTAGTACTATGCCTTCTGCGCTCATGGCAAAAGATGTAGCTGTCAGTGAACCGACAGTGGCTGTAGGCAATAATCCCGTATCGTCTGTCATGCCTATGCAAGACAAAATGATTGCACCGTACTATAGTTATAATTATAAATATACAGGTGAGCCAATCACTCTTGCTGATACTGAGCTTCCGGTGTTTCGTCGAGTAAAAGATACTGACATTGCGCGAGCATTTGCACAGAGTTTCCTTGGAAGAAACAACGGAATGCTTGATCTGTCACGATTTGATGATGCTGTTTTGCAAAATTTTCAAATTGCTCAAAATAAAAAAGATGGATATTTGATTAATGTGGATTTAGTGAATGGTACTGTCAATATCAATCCACAATATGAAAGATGGTATACTCCTTGCTCTACTGGCAACTGTGAATCACCAACCCCTTTAACTGAAAAAGATATTCCGAGCAATGACAGGATAATTGCGATTGCCAATGACTTCCTCGAAGATTTTGGTATTGCTCGTGAACAATATGGAGCACCCGTAGTCGATGAAAATTGGAAAAATAACTACCCTATGCCATTTGCCATGGAAGGTGGTGTACGAACGAGCCTTTCAATGTATATTCCTGATGTGATGGTGGTGACGTATCCGTTGGTAGTTGAAGGACAAAAAATTACAGAAACCAATGGACAGGAGTTTGGTCTTCGCGTCAATGTTGATATTCGTAAAATGAAAGGGCAAGGACTGTGGAATTTATATTATAATAAATATGAAAAATCAAACTATGCCACAGAAACCGATACTGCTCGTATCTTGAAAATTGCTGAAAATGGTGGAAATGGTTGGTATCAAGAAGTGACGGAAAACATTCGCACACTCAATCTCGGAACTCCAGAAAAAATTTACATGCCACACTATCAGTATGTTCCAGAAAGTGGTATGTCAACTGAACTTTATGTTCCTGCGCTCAAATTCCCCGTACTGAATATTCCAACTGATCAGCCATATTTCTACCAGAAATTTATTATTGTTCCACTTGTAAAAGAAATTCTTCCTCAGTATGAACCACAACCTGGGCAGCCACCTGTAGGTATCATGCCTCTTACGAAAGACATCATCTCTCCCAGTGCGCGTGAAATGGAAGTAAGAAACTAATTTTTAGAAAGATAGCCCTGCCAAAGGGTTATCTTTTTTCTTGCTGTATAAAGAGGGCAGTGCTATACTCAATTTATAGTCTTAAGTTTTTCTCTATGGAACCAAATGCTCCCGAACTTACTTCTCTTCCAAAAGAGAATCTTCCAAGTCCAAAATCATTTTTACCTTGGATTTTTGTAATTCTTTTTGTCATTTTGGCTGGTGTGTGGTTTTTTCTTAAAAAACAAAATTCTTCAGTAGAAACACCCGAGGCTCCTTCTTCAACGCCATATACATCATCGAGCACACAGAGTTTTTCTGATGAAGATAGACTCGCAATTGAAAAATTGATACAAAAACAAATTCATTTACTCTCTCCTAGAGTAGCTGCTACAGGAACACAATTTGTCGTTCATTCGATTGAACATAAAAACGCAGGGGAGACGTTGGTCGTCTATTCGGATACGACTGCTACCTATACGGCACGGGGGTTATTTGAAATACCTGAGCCCAAAAAAATAAATATACTGGCTTTTGATATTCTTAAATCCGAAATTTCCCTCTCAAGAGAAGAGAAACAATTGGTTGAAAAGTACTTGAAAGAAAATATTTCGACTCTTTCTCCAGAAAAAGAAGTGGTGGGTGGAAAATTTTATGTTACCAAAATAGAATTTGAAAATAACAGTACAGCGCTTGTTGACTATGAAGATGGTCATATTGCCCTGAGCGCCCGGGTGAATTTTCAAATTGAAAATAATGATCGTATCAAAATACTCAAATGGGAAATGGTGAGTAGTAAATAAAAGTCCAAACTCTTGCATTTTTAGGGATATTTTGCTAGGATATCCCTATCTTTTAGACCAATTTTTATGTATCGAACACATACCTGTGGTGAACTTTCTCTCATGAATGTCGGAAATGAAGTTATGATTTCTGGCTGGGTACACAAACGTCGTGACCTCGGTGGCCTTATTTTTGTTGATCTTCGGGATCGTTATGGGCTGACTCAAGTAGTTTTTAATCCAGAAAAAATGCCAGACATGGCTGTTCCTGAAGGACTCAAGTATGAGTATGTGGTTTGTGTCAAAGGAACTGTCGTCAAACGCGCTGAAAATGCTCTAAATACTGAGATGTCTACTGGTGAAATAGAGGTACTTGCCAGTGAGGTAACCGTTTTGAGTACGGCTAAACCAATGCCGTTTGAAATTTTTGAAACCAATAAAGGAGAAGATGATGAAGAGCTTCGTCTCAAATATCGCTTTTTGGAACTTCGTCGTGAAAAGCTCAAAAATAACATTCTTTTTCGTGCCAAGATGATCGCCTTTATCCGTCAGTGGATGGAAAAACGAGATTTTGTGGATATTTCTACGCCAATTTTGACGGTTTCTTCTCCAGAAGGAGCCCGTGACTTTTTGGTGCCAAGTCGAATTCATCCGGGCAAATTTTATGCTCTGCCACAGGCTCCGCAGCAGTACAAACAGCTCCTCATGGTGGCTGGATTTGATCGATATTACCAGATTGCTCCGTGTATGCGTGACGAAGATCCTCGAGCTGATCGCTCTCCTGGTGAATTTTATCAGTTGGACTGCGAAACGAGTTTTATGTCTCAGGAAGAGTTTTTCACTCTCATGGAGCCACTCTTTATTGAGCTGACAGAAAAAGTTGCGGGTAAAGTTGTTCAAAATAATCCTTTTCCTCGCATTCCGTATAAAGAAGTGATGGAAAGCTATGGGTCAGATAGGCCTGATCTGCGTTTTGGTCTCAAAATTCACAATGTCACTGATTGGGCTAAAAAAAGTGAATTCAAAGTTTTCAAAGAAGCAGAATTTGTTCGCGTGATGTTTGTTCCAGGTGGACAAGATTTTTCTCGCAGTGAAATCGAAGGTGAACTCACTGATGTCGCCAAACGTGCCAAAGCCAAAGGCCTGGCATTCCTGAAATATGTCGACGGAAAGTTTGATGGTTCAATTGCTAAGTTCTTCTCCGAAGAACAACTGAGTGAACTCAAATCTACTCTTTTTCTCAAAGAAAACGGAATTTTGTTTTTTGTGGCAGACAAGTATGAAGTATCTTGCAAGGCACTCGGAGTACTGCGCTCACACCTCGGAGAAAAAATGAAACTGGCTGATCCAAATGTGATTGCGTGGGCTTGGGTAGTAGATTTTCCATTTTTTGAGTGGAATGATGCTGATAACAAAATTGATTTTGCTCACAATCCATTTTCTATGCCACAAGGTGGAATGGATTCTCTTTTGAACAAAAATCCACTCGACATTGTTGCACACCAATATGATATTATTGCGAACGGTCTTGAGCTCTCGAGTGGCGCCGTGCGCAACAAAGATGCAGACATCATGTACAAAGCCTTTGAAATGGCAGGCTATGGCAAAGAAGTAGTCGACAAAAAATTTGGTCACATGATCAAAGCCTTTGAATATGGAGCACCTCCTCACTGTGGGTTTGCGCCTGGAATTGATCGCCTGGTCATGCTTTTTACTGGTGAAAAGAATATCCGTGCAGTTGTCCCATTTCCAAAAAATGGAAAAGCCGAAGAGCCTATGGTTGGATCTCCTGCAGAAGTAGAAGAAAAACAACTCAAAGAACTTCATATTAAAACTGATATCAAAGATTAAAAAAGGTCCCTCACATGAGGGATTTTTTACAGAGTATGAAATTTAATATCATCACCATCTTTCCAAACCTCATTACAGATTATTTCAAAGAAACAATTCTTCATCGTGCCATCAAAAATAAAATTATCAATCTGAACGTCGTATATTTGCGTGATTTTGCTGAAGATAAGCATCAAAAAGTAGATGATACACCCTATGGTGGGGGAGCTGGAATGGTGATGAAACCAGAGCCTTTATATAAAGCTCTGACCAGCCTCGATGCGCTTCCTTTTCGCAAAGCACCTGCACTACAAAAATTAAAGAAAATTTTTAGTGGTGATATCAAGAAAAAAAAACGAACGATTTTGCTCTCGCCTCGTGGTCGTCAATTTGATCAAAGACTTGCAGAGGAATGGAGTAAATACAGCGAGATTACTTTTATTTGTGGGCGGTATGAAGGAGTGGATCAGCGTGTTGTTGATCATATGATTGATGAAGAAGTTTCCATTGGCCCATATGTTCTTGCTGGTGGAGAACTTGGAGCACTTGTGATTATGGAGTCAATTTCTCGCCTTATACCAGGAGTGTTAGGCAATCAAGATTCGCTCAAAGAAGAAACAAATAACCCAGAAATGGATGGCGCAGAGTACCCTCAGTACACCAAACCCACTGATTTTAAAGGCTGGAAAGTTCCTGATATTCTTTTGTCTGGGGATCATAAAAAAATTGCTGATTGGAGAAAGAAAAAAAGCTCTTAATTGAGCTTTTTTTTTGTTTGTTTACTTATCCACAGTTTTGTGGAAATATTCGCACTTGACAGGCCTAAATTATTCCTATACAATGTGCCCACAGTCAAAAAAAACAACCCTACAACTAAATAACTCCATTCCTCAAGGCCCGTCACTGACGGATACTAGGAAATAAAAAAGAGTAACTGAACATTTATTGGTTCCTCTTTTTTCTTTCCAGATTCTTTTGGAAAGCGTTCTCTACAATTGAATACAACCAAAATGCAACAAAAATGGTAAGAAGTTAATGTTCAAAAAGTTCACAATAAAAATGTGACAAAAACCGTTTTTTCGAAAGAAAAAATTTGAGTCTATTACTTAGATCAAGATCTCAACCCCAATATTCAGGGGATACATCTGTGAATAGTTTACTATTCACTTTTCATTGAGAGTTTGATCCTGGCTCAGGATGAACGTTGGCGGCGTGATTAAGGCATGCAAGTCGAGCGACGTGTTCCATATCACTTTTCTGCTGAAATATCGGCACAAGAGTGATATGGAATTACGAGCGGCAGACGGGTGAGTAACACATTGGTAACCTACCTCCGAGACGGGCACAACTCGTCGAAAGGCGAGCTAATTCCCGATAGTCATGAGGGGCCACAAGGCATTCTCATGTAAATCCTTTCGGGCTCGGAGAGGGGCCTATGTCCTATCAGCTAGTTGGCAGTGTAAAAGACTACCAAGGCTACGACGGGTACCGGGCGTGAGAGCGTGACCCGGCTCACTG
>JACCDN010154261.1_pt1 | contig 21199 bp, 14 predicted proteins | sample 7441691 | NCBI WGS metagenome assembly JACCDN01 (sample SAMN15323439, study PRJNA562643) | freshwater metagenome | isolation source: river surface water | place: USA:Blue River Watershed | collected 2017-08-16 | reverse complement strand
GGTGAGGTGGCAATATCTACTAGCTTTTTATTGTTAATAACTTCCTTATCAGTTTGCTGGTTTTTATTAGTTTTGGTTGGAGTCTTATTTTTACGCATAGTCGTATTTATTTCCTTTATCAGTCTATAAGCAAGAGTATTTGACAAATTGCATTGGTTTTTGATTTACGTGGTTTAAGTATTGAAAGGAAATTGGATCAAACCATAATCCAATTTTCCCCTCCCATTCTCCATTACGCTGCTTGTCACAAATCCACAGCGCATCGCATTGATTCATTAATTCCTCATCTGGCTTTTTTCCTTGTATCTGTAAGGTTTGCAATGCCATTTCTTTAGCTTTATTACGCCATACCACAAAGCAATTGTCCGCCAAATCAGTTAGCGAGCCTGTGCCTTTAGTATCTAACTTTCCAGGGGGACTCGACTCATCTGCTCCTTTGCGCGGATGGATGACTAAATGCACATGACAATTATATTCATTTTTAAAATCGCATAGCTTTTCTAAAAAAAGTTTCTGTCTCTTGTAATCATCCTCTGCAATGTCCAGCTTCATAAACGAATCAATCACAAAAGTAGTGATGCCGTAACGCTGGCGCGCATAACAAAAGACTTCTAGCAAGCGATCCGATTTAGCATTACCGACTAAATCAAAAATCCATAAACGATCGCTATACCAGTCATGAATGGCGCGAATATATTCTTCCGTAGGATTGGATAAGCCTGCCACTTGTCGCGTTAAGCGCATAAGTAGCCGCTGTGGTTTTAACTCAAGGCTAGCCACACAAACACGACTATCTGCTTTCATGGTATGTAGAGTAATCTGACCTAATAACTGAGACTTACCGTGGCCGTTAATACCCGTCCAAACGGATAATTCATCAGGTCTAAATAAAATCTTGCCTTGCGCTTTTTCCCAGGGAGGATATATGCCTTTTTCTTGATTATCAGAGGGATAAAACTCATTAATCACTTTATCAACAAATAAAGCGGCCGATTTTAATTCGATAGGGTCTACACTTTTAGCTTGAGCAAAACAAGCTTGTATCTCTGTTTGAATCATGCCCGCCATTAAGCAAGCATTGGCGTCTTTATGCGGTAATTCTACCACAAAGCAGCGATGCCGACCTAAGCGCCCGATCAGTTCTTCTATTGCGGCCTGCCCTTCTGGATCATTATCAAAGCATAAATAAATTTTATCAAACATCTGCAAGCGATCATACTCATATTCCACCCATTGTTGTTTTGCACCTTTGCCCCCTCCAAAAGGTACAGACAATGCAGCCATGCCATATTGGTGCAATGTCATGGCATCAATTTCACCTTCACAGATAGTCACCTCACGTGCATTGGGAGACATAGCATGCCAACCAAATAAGCAAGGCTCACAATTGGCTTCAGCCCTGATCTTCTTTTTTCCATTCGGTCGATCCAAGCTAAGATATTTAACGTTGATTAACTCATTATCTCGATAATAGGGAAAAATTATCTCCTTACCCATTTCGCCAACTCTAAATATTGCTAACGTCTCAGACATTAATTTCCGCTCAGCTATCAAGTAGTTCATGGCAGGAGATTGAAGAGAAAGAGAGCCTATTTTTGCAGCACGTGGTTTTGCATGCTTTTTAGGCTTATACGCAGCGAATGAGGGCATAGCAATACCTAACCAGACCTCCGCCTCTTTCATCGCCTCTAATAGGCTTGTATTGCGTTTTAAACGCCATAAGTCTAGCAGGTCTCCCTTATCCCCCGTAGCAAAGTCACAAAATATGCCAATTTTGTCTCCAGCTAAACAAATTTTTAGAGATTGGCCTACTTCTCCTGCAAGCGATCCTACTAGAAATTCATTACCGACACGTTTTCCATTGGGGAATAAGTATTTTGCTACGTCTTCAGCCCTTTGCTTAAGCAGTCTTGCTATTTCATTTGCAGTAGTCATTAAATCACTCCTGCAAATATAGGATTGCTGCTATTGTTCATGGGGAGTGATACATAATTCCCGCTAGCTGCTATAAATCGCTCAATATGTTCTGCATCGCGAAAGATTAGATCAATGCTGTCGTACTTTTGTGAGCGATCATTCACTCCCATGTTGAAAGGAGTATTAGCACAGCCATCTATCGCTTGTTTAAGCTGATCAAAATTAAATCCAAGTTTTAGGGCAGCTTCAATTTTTCCTTTACGCTTCTTATCTAGTTTTGCTTGAGGATGTTTCATAATCTGCTGCCAATATAAGAAAACTGCCTGTACATCTTTGCTCAAGTTATTTTCAGGTGGTGTGCTAGCAATAGATAATTTTTCTAAAACAGGGACAGGTGGAGTTTTAACTTCACATATATCTTTTTCCTTTCCTATCCTTTCCATTCCTTTCCATTCCGTAGTCGAGGGCTCGTCGAGGACTCCTAGAGCACTCTGCGAGAACTCGCCGATTACTCCACGAGGACTCGCCGAATAGTCGTCGAGTAGTCGCCGAGTAGTCGTCGAATTTTGTGTATCAATTCGGGTAGTACTATGTTCATTTTTAGGTAAAGGTAATGGATATTTGTAGGTCGGCTTATCAATTCTTTGATGACTCTTCCATCCTGTTACGATCCAGTATAATTTGCCTTCAACCCCATATTCTTTCAACAAATTATTATTTATGAGTTCAGCTATCCATTGCTTAATTTCATCATTGGAACAAGGGTCAGAGGGAAAAACTTCCGCTTTTAATCGTACCGTAGAAGCTGGATGAATGCCGTTGTCATCGCAAAAACTCCATAAACCAATAAACAACAACCTGGCTTGAAGTGAGCAGGCAAGTACCTGCTCACTAGTGTAAAACTCGGGCTTGATCGTTCTAATTCTTGACATCATGCCCTCCACGCTGTTGAATATTGTTACTTAGAGCCGCGGCTTTTGTAGTACAGCCTAGGCAGGCTTCAAGTTCAGTAGTAGTTTCTTGCTTGATTAATGCTTGGCGGCTCAGATCAAACGAAATTTTCTTCATAAAATATCGGATATGGATTGGTTCGTTGAAAACAATCATTCGTTGCCCTCCCTCCATTTCCCAGCAAGTAGAGAATATTTTCCAATTCGATGTTTAACACCACAAAGTGTTTCTGCATCAATCCACGTTAAATGAATGTTAAATCCCTGCAAATGTCGCAATTCGTAAATCCTCGCGGCAGGCATTAGAATATCCAATTCGCGCCTTGCTTCTAAAGTCGTGATCGGTTTGTCTCTTAACCACGATAAAAGTCTTTCTCGCTGGCTCTCAGAGCTTGTATCGAAGGGCTTATTTTTCATTGCATTGCCCTCCATTTTGAGCAACCCACTTGAAAAAGGCTTGTTCATCAATCAATATGCGGCGGCCTATACGTTTTAATACTGCGTCAAAACCGTTAGTTTTTGAGTGAAATGCGTAGTACCTCAATCCTGACTGACTAGGCCAAACATGGTATTTATTCCATTGAGTAACAGGAATAAAGCGGGTTTGACATTCTTTATACAAATTATCGTTCATTAGTTCACCTTTGATAAATTCACATGCGGAATTGCCTGTGACAAAGGGAGCTTAAAGTATTTTGTTTGGTAGATATGAAGGGTATTGCCAATTATTTTTAATGCACTTAAAGGCAAATTGAGATAAGGTGAGAATTAGCTGTTTTTGTAGGGTTTTATTAATGTAGAAAAGAAAAGCACATGAGCAGATTTTCCGAAAATTGGCATTGGCAGAAGCCTATAGGCCTCTGCCAATTTTAATTATTGGCTTTTTATATGCTTGCTGATGCTGGAGACTTCTTTCAATTTTTTTCGTAAGGTTGATTTTGCTGGGGTAAAACTAAGGCTTAATTTATGGTTTTTTATATGATTTAAAATGGAGTCTGCTAACGAGATAGCACTATCATAGCACCTTCCTTCTTTTTCTCTTTCCTTTATTTTTTTTGAAGCAATTTCAAAAATAGGAGGCCAATTCTTTTCCGCTTTTTTTCTTTGTGCATCTCCCCCTTTTTTTGACCACTCTTTCTTTTGTTCTTTTCCTTTCTTTGCAGCTTCCAACATCCCCATAGTTTCTTCAGTAAACTGAAAAACATTTTCCTTTTCGTTTTTTTCTTTTAAATATTCATCAGACTCCAAAGGAGGCCATCCTTTCTCTATGTTCTCTACCTCCTCCTTAAGAAACACCAAATCTTCTTTTTTAATTTCATTTTTACCCTTAAAAGATTTTAGAGTTCTCGTAATATAAAATTTTCTTTCAAAATCAGTAGTTTCGAATGGATGAAGCAAATGCTCATGGGGTTTAAGTAAAAGTTCCTTTTTTGTAAGGTTGCTTAGGTCAAAATTTCGTTGTTTATCTTCTACGATAAACTTTTCTAAGCTTTTGTAACGTTTTAAATAGAAAGGATTACCACAATTAAACCCCCTATAAAAAGTTAATCTATTGGCGCTATTTATTACACAATCAATGATAACATCACTTTCTAAAATCTCTAAACAAGCTCCTAATTTATTATTTTTACACTGTTTAAAAATTTCATTATTGGGTCTATTTCTATCTTCCCAGCGTTTTTTAAGTTGATCGTAAGTAAGTGTATATGGTATGTCGTCTATATAATTTATAGGTAACTTTGTAAACTCCTTAAGATTGCCGTTGCTCTTAGAATCAAAGAATTGCTTATCATATTCAGCGTAATAATCAGATATAGGTTCAAAACCAATTTCTTTCTCTGTGTAACGAGATAATCTTTTCAATTCTTGTGGCAAAAAACCTTTTCCAAGCAGCATAGCTAAGGCAGGCTCTGATTTTATTAACGTTGTTTCTATAATAGGGTTAAGTGCATCATCAGGTATAGCTAACATATCCTTTAGTCTATTTAATTCCCAGCTCTTAAACTCGGTTTGAAAGTATTGAAATATCTGTTCAGGGCTGGTACTACTTTTCAGAGGAAGGTTTTCAGAATCAGAAGCTAAACGCCTCTCTCTGGGGAAAAAAAGTGTTAATAATTTACTGATAGTAATTGTCTCTCGCATGAGAACATCATTAATAAGTTCTGCATTATTTTTGCTATAAAAATCGCACCAATCAAATCTTTTAGCACTATCTTTGTTTTCTTTTACTATAGCTATCACTTCATCATGAATAAATAAAAAATCCTCAATTTTAATTTCAATTTTATCGCAATACAAATTTTGATTGTAGTGTAATTTTGTTTCTATATCAGTAGTTTGAAATATGCGAGGCAGAACTGGGAGTATAGGTTCAACTTCTTGATACTCTGTTCTTGGGTTAGTGCGCATATCCTTTAATACAGAAATAGTTAACTTTTCTAAGCCATCATACCTTGTTTTATAAAATGGATTTCCACAGTTATATGCGGCTAATTCACTAATGTTAGTATTGTATGACACAGTTTCTAATTTAATTTTTCCACTTGCTACTCTGTAATAAGCTCCTAATTTTCCATTGATACAGTGCATTAATATTTCATCTTTTGAAAAATCAACCAATTTCTTTTGCAATTCTTGGTAAGTTAAAAGTGTTGGGGGCTCAATACAAGGCTGTATATTGACCCAATTATAAGCCTCAAAATTCTCGTAATAGTCAGGTATTAAATCAGTATGTTTTGTTTCTTTTGGCAAAAGTCCCATCTCAATTGCACGATTTAAGTCTCGTGGAAGCCGATATATTTTTTCTGAAAGAAATCCTGCTAGTGTAAGATATTTAAAAGCATAGTCTAAGCTAACCTCCATATTTTCTGTAATTTCCTGTGGGGGTGGAAAATGGGTTGTTAGGCAGCCCTTTTGTACGAGGCTTAACCCATTAAAATAAGATAAAATATCTTCTAAACAAATTTCACCTTTCTCAAGCAGAATGGGACAAAAAGCTTCTGAAATTTCTTTAACTGATAGTAAGTCTTTTTTAATTATTACTTCCAGAATATTTGCATTTTCTTTACTATAAAAGTTCTTCCAGTTAAATTTATTCATATTGCGCCCCCAAAAATCTTCTCATTCATCTTCGCCACAATCTTTGCCGTATGTGCTTCAGATAAATGCGCATAACGTTTAACCATCTGTAGCGTCTTATGCCCTAACACCTCTGCAATTTCCGCAAGACTCGCACCATTCATCGCCAAGTAAGACGCTGCGCTATGTCTTAGATCATGAAAGCGAAAATCAGTAATGCCTGCTTTTCTTAAAGCGGTTTCCCAGGGTGTGCGAACGTCCATAGGATTTCTTAGATTTTTACCAGGAAAGACTAAATCAGTATTAAGCGAACGGATTTTAGCGTGTTCTTTGAGTAATGCTAAGGCGTGCCCTGTAATGGGTAATATGCGCCGCTCGCCGTTTTTGGTTTCATGTAGTGTGACAATGCCACGATTGAGGTCTACATCTTCCCAACGCAAGCCTAATATTTCCATGCGCCGCGCACCTGTGGATAGGGCTAATACCACAATCAAATATAACCACTTGTTTTCACTGTTTTGACAGGCAGTAAGTAAGTTTCTTCGCTCATCTTCAGACAAAAACCTTACCCGCCCTCGTGGCTCTTTCATCTTGGTGACTTTTTGCAAAGGATTGGCTTCAATCCATCCCCATTCTTTCACAGCAATGGTGAATAGATGGCTTAAGGCTGCCAAGTAGCGATTCACTGTAGCAGAAGCACGTTGCTTATGGCGTGCGGTTGTACCAGTAGCCAATGTTTCGCGTTGTTCTGCAATAAGAGCAGGCGTGACATCTGCTAAAGTATAATTGCCTATGGTTTCTTTCCACCAGTTTAAGTGTATAGTCTGGTCGTATTGACTTTTAGGTTTAGTAGGGAGTACGGTTTTTAGATAGCGATTTATCGCTTCTGCTAGCGTGCGCTTTTTAGCTTCACTGGTTTTAAAGTGTCGACCTTCTAGGATGGCTGATTCTGTTTGTTGTGCCCAACGTTTGGCATCGGTGAGCCGTTCAAAGGTGGCGGTTTGTGTGGGATAACCTTTAAGCCTTATCTTAACTCGGTAGGTGATTTCTTGTTGGTTGTTTGTCCTTTTTTCAATGCTCGCCATACTGTCAATATCTCCCATGAGAAAATAATGGCAATAAGGTACAACAAATAATCAAAATAGGCAACAACGGATTACATATCAGATTAATAAAATTACAAAAATATATATTTATCAAGTAGTTAAAAATTTTAAATAGTTTCTAGGGACATTAAAGGGGCAATTGAGAAAAAATAAAGTAGTTTTAGAGATGGATTGATTGACTATTTTAAGATTTTAGAGGGGGGTATTTTAAAGATTTCATATAAACTTATAGCTTTCAATCCCTTATTGGGTTGGCGGTCTTATATGTTTTAAAACCATGTTATGAGGGTCTTTTTCTATTTCCGCAGCATTATTGGAGTAGATAACATTCAGTGTGTACCCTTCAGTAATATTGGTATTATCAGCATCTCTTGTTTTTGCGTCTCCTACCAGTTTATCCACAATACACTTTGTGGCTGACCATCGTATGTACTCAGAGCGTGCGTTTTTCGCCATATCAACCGCATGGGAAAGCGCGTTAAATTTCAAGCTGTTTAAGTGCGATACAAGCTCGGTATAGGGCATTCCTTCCATATGCTCACTGGTATCTAATAATTCTATTTCTGCTTTTCTGATGTCGGCGGGAGCTCCCCCTTTTTGGGCAGCTTCTCGCGCTCTCGTTCGTGGCGTTGTCATATGGGCATTTGCCTGTTTAATGGATTTATTGAGAATATATAAACTATTTTAAATCAAAATTTAGGATAATATCAAATATTTTTTGACAATACAAAAAGGTATGTCTCCGAATTTAATCAATTGTAAAGATATGGAAGGATGGAATTAGGTAGAAATGTGGTGAGGCTAATATCTATAGAAATATTGGCGATCGTCAACTTTTACAAACTAAGCTTACTCAAAAAGAGAGCGTACCTTACCCTCTCAAATCATAGCATTAGCCGCCTATTTCTATTGAGCTTTATTGTGATTTGCGGTGGTTTTTTATTTCGAAGTGCCCCAGGAGCGCCCCAAAACGGGGCTTCTTAAGAAAAGAGGTTTAGGTAAGTCCTTGATTTTATTGGTGGGCCGTCCGCGACTCGAACGCGGGACCAACGGATTAAAAGTCCGCTGCTCTACCAACTGAGCTAACGGCCCATGTGACATTTTTTCATTTTCTTCCCGGCAAGATGCGTATGCTTTCGGGATATAGCCCTGCCATCATATCAATTTTAGGAAAATTCTCAACATAAAAAGAAATTTATCCACATCAACTAAATAATAAGATTTATTGAACAATCAATAAACCATGCAGTCATGCGCTGCACTCACGAGAATCCTGATCTCATGCAGCTTCTAATAACATCGCCCCACCCTGCCCTCCACCCACACAAAGCGTGGCAATCCCTCGTTTTGCTTGGCGGCTTTTTAATACATGCAACAAATGCAACACAATACGCGCTCCACTTGCTCCTACAGGATGACCCAGAGCAATAGCACCCCCATGTACATTTAAACGCGCTTCATCTATATCCCCTAGAGCAGCTGATAATCCTAAATGATCTTGACAAAATGCATCATTTTGCCAGGAAGCTAAACAAGCTAAAACCTGTGCTGCAAACGCTTCATTAATTTCCCAATAATCAATATCGTCAAGTCTTAGTTTGTGACGTTGTAAAATAGGCGTTGTCGCAAATACTGGACCTAAACCCATCACTTCAGGTTCTAATGCCGCCCACTGTATATCTATTAAACGTCCTAAAATTGGCAACTGGTGTGTCTTGACAGCTTCCTCACTGGCTAGAATCAGCATAGCCGCACCATCTGTTATTTGAGAACTGTTTCCTGCAGTGACCAACCCAAATTTTTTATCAAAAAACGGCCTGAGTCTGGCTAACGATTCTAACGTGCTGTCAGGGCGAACACCATCATCAAAAGAATATAATTGACCTTTAGCCGTATATAGAGGCGATACTTCGCTGGCAAGACATTCTTGCTGCGCTGATGCTAAGCGTTGATGACTGCGTACGGCATAACTATCCATCTGTTCACGGGTAATATTGAAACGACTCGCCAAAATTTCTGCAGTTTGTCCCATATTAAGAGCTACGACAGGATCAGTTAATCCATGTATTAAGGAAACAACAGGTTTTAAAAAAGAAGGTCGAAAATGCGTGAGTAATCGTAAGCGCTGCCAAAAAGAACGAGCTGCTTGTAATTCAGCTAACCAGCTAACCATTTCATAGTTAAACAGCAAAGGGGCTCGACTCATCGCTTCCGTTCCCCCTGCTAATACTAAATCAGCTCGCCCCATACGAATATCTTGCGCAGCACAATCAACAGCCTGCATGCCAGAACCACAGTTGCGCTGCACTGTCCAGGCCGGCACTGCTTTACCACACCCTAAACGCAAGGCAATAATTCTAGCAATATTCGCTTCATTTTCGCTTGGATTGACGCAACCCATAATGACTTCATCAAAATCGCTAGGCGAAAATCTTTGACGTAATAATAATTGTCTGCTCGCTTGTACAGCTAAATCTGAAGCAGAAAATGGCCCTGGGTTGCCACGCGCTTTTAAAAAAGGCGTACGCAAACCATCTACGATATACACATCTCTGGCATATGCATGATGACTGGAATTATCGACATGCATAGGGAAAATGGCCTGTTGGATAGGATGGAGCTTTTTTTTTGTTATCATTTTTTTATCCTCCTAAAGGAATATCGTCATATATAGGCGCAGTCCATAACATCATTGCGACAATAACCCAAATTTTTTATTTTCTCCATTCTATCTATCAAATTCATCTACTTGTAAAGCTTTTGTTCGTAAATCTAGGAAGATTTTTAATAATTCTAATTCATTCTCTGAAAATTTGCCGGTCTTCTTTGCGTATTCCAGTTGTTCTATATTATCTTTTGGGGAATATTTAGAAATATACATTATTTTTTCCCATCGTTCATACAATATTTTTATTTTTCCAAGCATTTGAAATGCGCTTTCTATTCGACCTGTAGGATCATGGGTGCCTTTCCCAACATAGCAATGTTGCAGTATCTGATTACGTTGTTCTGATGGCTGCATCATTTGAGCAGCTATTTGTTGGGTTAAAGTATCCGTAGGACCATGATAAAATTTTCCCCAAGGAAATATCAGTTTTTGTAATAAGTAACGAAACCAACGCGGTTTTAGGTTATATAACACCTGGTGTAGAGAATCTTGTATGCGTTGTAGACATCTCTCCAAAATCCAACGTACAAAAATCAAATCAGATGCAGGGCTTTTTTTATCTTGATAATATTTAATCGTGGCTGACGCTAAATAAAGCTCGCTCAATACATCGCCAAGACGTGCTGAAATCATTTCTTTCTGTTTAAACTGTTTTCCTAATACAGCAAAAATAATGTCTGTTATAAATGCTAAAACTGTACTCATCTGGGTCAGATGACGGCAGTACTGATTGAATACTGGATCATGTGCTGTTCTGATAAACCTTCCTTTCGTCACCCCCTGTATGAGAACACGAGTAAAATTCGCTAAAATGTAACCCAGATGCTTAGAAAATACAGCATCAAACGTCGCTAGACGTTTCATGGGGTCTGTGATGCAAGTCGCTTTTATTTCGGCTTGTAAATAAGGATGACAAGACATCGCGCCTTGACTAAAAATAATTAAATTACGCGTTAAAAGATTAGCCCCCTCTACGGTGATTCCTATAGGCAAGGCCTGATAGACTAATCCCAGATAGTTGTTTGGACCTAATTGAATCGCATACCCTGCATGAATATCCATAGCTATATTTGTGATTACCCGAGCTATTTCGCTCGTCTGATACTTACTAATGGCTGCCGCAACAACGGATTCAGTCCCTTGGTTAAATAGGCTTAGCGTAAAATACCGAATGGCTTCACACATATAAGTTAAACCACCCAGTTGCCCCAACATCTGTGCAACACCTTCAAATTGACCGATAGGCCGATTAAATTGGCGACGAATCTGCGCATAAGCCCCTGTCATCCCGTAACATAATTTTGCAATAGCTGCACTTAAAGCAGGCAAAGAAATGCCGCGCCCCTGTGCTAATCCATTCATCAGCATATGCCAACCCTTGCCTCGCATATCAGGTCCACCTACAATAAAATCAAGAGGCACGAAAACATCACAGCCTCGCGTAGGCCCATTTAAAAAACCAAGCCCAGAAGGATAATGGCGCTTGCCTATCTCAACGCCCGATAAATGCGTAGGCACTAAGCACAGAGTGAGACCTATTTCTTCTTGTGGTCCCAACAAGTGCTCTGGATCATACATCTGAAACGCCAAACTTAATAAGGTTGCTACAGGTGCAAGTGTGATATAACGTTTATCCCAGTTTAAACGAATTCCAATAACCTCTTCATCTCCGTATTTGCCACGACAAACTATGCCTGCATCACGAATGGCAGCTGCATCAGAACCAGCTTCTAATTCGGTTAAAGCAAAAGCCGGTATTTCTTCTCCCGATACCAGGCGTGGCAAGTAATATTCTTTTTGTGCGACCGTTCCAAAACGCTGCAAAAATTCCCCAGAACCTACCGTGTTGGGAACCATCACGGTAATACCGGCGCTGATACTACGCGTGCTGATTTTCTTCACAATGCTAGAATGTGCCCATACCGAAAATCCATGACCACCATATTGTTTGGGTATTTGTAAGCCAAAAAAACCTTCTTTTTTTAGATAGTCCCAAACGGACTGGGGCAGATTATGGTCATCCTGCACGATATTCCATTCGTTCAGCATGGCGCAAAGATTTTCGACCTGATCATTCAAAAATGCTTCTTCTTCAACAGATAAGGTAAGTGGGGGAATGGTTTTTAATTTATTCCAATTTGGATTCCCAGAAAATAATTCTTTTTCCCACGAAACACGACCTGCTTGCAAAGCCTCCTGTTCTACTTGACTGATATTGGGCAGTTTTTTTCCAAACCAGATCAAAATTTTTGAGGTGAGAATGTAGCGGCGAGTTTGAGAAATAGTAAAGAAAAATAGAAGTAAGACAAAAACCAACCATTCAATCAACCGCAAAAAACCAAATGGTTCAAAATAGCTAGTTAGGATTAATAACAAACCGATAAGCGGCGTCCAAATTCCTGGAGATATTCTGAAATAAGCAAATACAAGAAAAAAAATAAGAAAAACAGCTATTTCGAGAAATCCTGCCATGTATTTTTCCTTTCTTTACACATTTATATATTGGATAAATCCAACCTAAGCATTTTCTACGTATGTTAGATTCGAGAAACGTTACACTACTAAAGATATGTTACGTTTCTTAAGTAGGGCTTCTAATTTTACAAAAAAATCTTTTTTATTAACTTATATTGGCAATTCGTATGAAAAGCCTACCCTCGTCATTGCGAGCCCCCCCCCATCCAAATGCGATGGGACATACCAGAAAAGACCATCGTCATTGCGAGGAGCGCCCCGCGCGACGAAGCAATCCACATCCTTAAAAACACTGGATTGCTTCACCCACGCAAACCGTGGGTTCGCAATGACGTCATGGACTACGTCCAAACCATCAAATGAACTTCGTCCATATATGACGATGAGGCCGGGGCTTATCCCAAACAGCTAGCAACCGGCGTAACATATCATTTCAATTTAAACTAACTTTTTCCGATTTCATACGCTTTTGCATGGTCATGAATAATTTCTATCATTTGAATGCAAATTGGTATGAGATTGCGGTTTTTGCAATGCTCAAATGCAAAAAAACCGGGGATTTTTAAGGGGGGAACAGATTATACTCTCGGCGACATTAAACTCTTTTTCAATAAACTCGCGTTTTCAAACGCGGGGAGTATATATTCCTTCATATATTTTGCTTTTTCTCGTTAATATCAATAGATTATACGGCTCTTACTAAAAAAGCCAATACAAGATTAAAACGAAAAATGCCATAACTTACCTATTTCTAGCAACCTGCTGCTCAATATTTTTACTTATTCGCTTATAAAAACCAAACGTCACTTAAAATTTACCAAAAATACGGGGTTTTATGGGATTTAATTTAATCTAGAATATTATAAATAACTGAAAAATATTTATTGTCTTATAGAACGACACATCTCATACCATTTATCAAAATTAACGCCACAAAGAGGGGGAGGTTCATAAGCAAACCGTATACTTCAGAGATGAAACGTACGAGCCTACACAGAAGCATTAACCATTTGATATGTCATTCTCTCTCTGTTCTTAGCTTTGCTATTGGGAGAGCTTTTTCAATATATAAGGTTAAATCACAGAAACAGAACAAATGCAACCCAAGCAGAAAAGCAGAGTGGTTCAGCCAAATATTGCGTAATTTCGTTTCCGTCTTACTGAAAATTAATATTAGGAGAAAAAGATTCAAATGAGCAAATCTATTCATTCACTAAAAGAATTGGCAAAGAGAGGTTTTGTTAAAGATTTAAACATTTCAGAACTAGAGCCCGTAGTTGAGAATTTTTCTTTTGCCATTACTAACCAGATGCACAAGCAGATTGATTTAAGTAACAAAAATGATCCTATTGCACTGCAATTTATACCATCGCCTAAAGAATTAAATATCCTCCCCCAGGAAAAGGCTGATCCTATTGGCGATAACCCTCATATGACAATAAAAGGCTTGATTCATCGCTATCCCGATAGATGTCTATTAACACCCATGCATATTTGTGCAGTTTATTGTCGATTTTGTTTCAGGAGAGAAAAAGTGGGAGCAGGATCTAAACTAATGTCAAAAGAGGAGTTAGAAACTGCTTACAAATATATAAGAGAGCATAAAGAAATTTGGGAAGTAATTTTAACAGGAGGAGATCCTCTTTTTCTTAAACCAGAAATGTTAAAACAAGTTATTAAAAATTTAAATTTAATTGAACATTTAGGCGTCATCAGAATTCATACTAGGATACCTGTTGTTGAACCATCGCGCATTAATATTGAAATGTTAAAAGCCCTACAACAAGGTAAACCAGTTTATATCTGCGTACATTCCAATCACCCAAATGAATTTACTCCTGAGGCAAAAAAAGCTTGTAATGATTTAACTAGTCACGGCATTACATTATTAAGTCAAAGTGTTTTATTAAAAGGCATTAATGACAATATCGAAACATTAAGCAGTCTAATGAGGTGTTTTATACAAAATAAAATTAAACCATATTACTTGCATCAAGGCGACTTAGCTCAAGGCACACAGCATTTTCGGACAACTATTCAACACGGACAATCATTAATGCGTCAATTGCGAGGCAGATTTTCTGGAATATGCCAACCAACCTATATACTTGATATTCCCGGAGGTTTTGGGAAATCGCCCATCGGTCCAAATTACTTACAAGAAATAGTGGGTGAATCAGGATCTACTAATTATATTGTCGAAGACTATAAGGGGCAACGTCATAATTATACAGAGTATGCTGAAAAAAGTTAATTCACGCATACCATACAGCTTACTGCGAGGATTTTTATTCCCCCAGATTCTCAAGTATTGATGAAATCAGATTGTTCTATAAAGCAGCAGCTAGCTTAAAAAATTCACGTAATTTTTTTGAGCGCAGTAGAAGTCCTCCTACTTTAGAGTTAGGAGGATATGAACTAAATGGAAAAAAAACCTATGATACCATTCATTAGTGGTCTTGGAAGTTATAGTGGTCTTATTGTTTCATTAGGACCACAAAATGTAGAATTAATCCGACAAGGAGTTTTAAAACAACATACCTATACTCTCGCAAGTATTTACATTATCTGTGATGTCCTGCTCATTCTAGTTGGAGCAACGGGTGTTGGCTATGTAATGCTTTATCACCCATTATTGATTAAAATTTTGTATTTCATCGCCTCTGCATGTCTCCTTTATTTGAGTTTTTTAAATTATAAGCAATTTTTTTATACCAAAGATCTGTTTTCAAAAAAAGAAAGTCAGAAAATATTAAGCAAAAATAAAGCAATTGCATTAGGACTTATGTACTCATTACTTAATCCTATTGGAATTTTAGAAACAGTTATTATTTTTGGAGCTATTTCGAGTCAATACAAGTCAGTCGATAAATACTTTTTTTGTCTAGGAGCTATCTTTATGACATTTTTATGGTTCTATGGAGTGTCATTTTGTGCGATAAGATGTTACAAAATTTTTCAAAATCCAAGCAAACAAAAAATTTTATACGGATTTATAGGAACAATTCTTCTCTTTATTGCTATCTCAATCATAGTTAATACTTTATAGAGGTTTTCCAGATAGCTATTGGTGTAAACCCATGGACATCGATGGGATAATTAATCTATGAATGAACTAAATAGAAAATTGAAATCTCGCCATGTTTCCATGATTGCGCTTGGCGGTTCTATCGGAACAGGAATTTTTCTTTCTAGCGGTAATACAATCTATACTGCTGGTCCTGGTGGAGCAATACTTGCTTTCTTAATCATGGGAATAATGATTTATTTTTTAATGACCAGTCTAAGTGAGATGTCAGCTTTAGAACCAGTTACAGGTACTTTTTGTGATTACATGGGGAGATTTATTGATCCTGCTTTGGGATTTTCTATGTCGTATAACTACTGGTTTAATTGGGCAATAACTGTAGCAGTAGACTTATCTGCGGCAGCTATCGTGATGCAGTATTGGTTCCCCGATACGCCTATGATCTATTGGAGCGCAATATTTTTTTGCTTAATATTTTTAATAAATGTTTTTACAGTTAGATTATATGGAGAAATTGAATATTGGCTTTCTGCTATTAAAATAATAACGGTGATTATTTTCATTATGATAGGTTTTTTAATCATTATAGGACTAATGGGTGAAAAATTTATTGGTTTTCAGAATTGGAAGGTAGGAGACGCCCCCTTTCATAATGGCTGGATAGGCTTCATAAACGTCATGTTAATAGTGGGTTTTTCTTTTCAAGGAACAGAGATATTCGGTGTAACTGCTGGTGAAACAATGAATCCTAAAGCAACTATTCCCAAAGCTGTTAAAAATATATTCTGGCGTATTTTAATATTTTATATTTTTGCTATTGCTGTAATAAGCTTCCTTATACCTTTTTCTGATCCATTATTAATAAATGCAAACAGTAATGTTGCGCTTAGTCCTTTTACAATTGTATTTAGCGATGCTGGCTTAAAATCATCTGCAGTGATCATCAATATAGTTGTATTATCCGCTGTTCTTTCTGCTGCGAATGCTAGTATGTATACCGCAACTCGGGTGCTTTGGTATATGGCAAAAACTGGGATTGCTCCAAAATCTTTTGCTAAAACAAACAAAAAAGGCGTACCTTTTTTGGCACTGCTCTGCACTTCACTATGTGGAGCAGTCACTTTTCTTTCCTCGTTCCTAGGCACAGGGAAAATATTCATATGGTTAGTTAATATATCTGCTTTGTCAGGATTTATTGCCTGGTCAGGTATTGCTATTAGCCATTATCGATTTAGAAAAGCATATATTTCACAAGGCCGTGATCTGCAATCTTTGCCATACCGGGCTAAATTATTCCCCTGGGGTTCAATTTTCAGTTTAGTTTTATGTTTATTGATTATAATAGGACAACAATTTGTTATGGACAATGATTTGAGCTTAGCAAAATTTTTGACTGCCTATATTAATTTAATAATTTTCTTTGGCTTATATTTAGGTTACAAACTTTATTTTCGCAGTAAAATAATACCTCTAGAAAAATGTAAATTCGTTCATCTTTTAGATGTGGAATGACTTAATAAGTTAATGTTTAGTTAAAATTTATAGAATACAGCTTGCCGCCATCTTCAAATGCGCTAACACAAATAAACGTATGAATCCGCCTCCTGTCATTTATAAATTTATTTTCATAAAATAGCATCAGTCAATAGAAATAGATTTCTTGCTTTCGATTATGTTCTTTTGGATTAGCGCTGCAATAACTCGTGGCTATTGAATTTTTGCAAAGCAGCGCCGTCTAAAAATTCAATTGCTATTCTCACAGAGCAATTTCTTTACAGCATACAGTAACTCCAAAGCTTGTATAGGCGTCAGCAGGTCCGGTTGCACAGTTTTAAGCATCTCTAAAGCGGGCGATATTTTTTCTTCCTGTAAAAAATCCTGTTGCTTTGGAAAGTTTCTGAGAAATGAAGAAGTCGTTAACGCTTGGTTTTCCAATTCCATTAATTTTTGTCGGGCTCTTTCAATGACATCGCGCGGCACTCCCGCTAATTGCGCAACTTGCAGGCCATAACTCTGACTGGCAGCGCCTTCACGAACAGTATGTAAAAATACAATATGATCCTGATGTTCCACTGCGTGCAAATGTACATTGACAATGCCTGTTGCTTGAATTGCTAGCTGTGTCAACTCAAAATAATGTGTAGAGAACAAGGTAAATGCTTGAACGTTATGCGCCAGATATTCTGCACATGCCCATGCCAGCGATAATCCGTCAAATGTACTGGTGCCTCGTCCAATTTCATCCATAAGTACTAAGCTTTGTGCCGTCGCATTGTGTAAAATATTAGCCGTTTCCGTCATTTCCATCATAAACGTAGAACGACCGCTTGCCAAATCGTCCGTAGCCCCCACTCGCGTAAAAATGCGATCTATCGGGCCTAAAACAGCCCGCTTAGCGGGCACAAAACTGCCTATGTATGCTAATAAAACAATAAGCGCTGTTTGACGCATATAGGTTGATTTACCCCCCATATTAGGTCCTGTAATCATTAACATGCGACGCTCCGCGCTCAGGCAAACGTCATTAGGCACAAAAGGTTCTGCACTGATTTGTTCAATAACAGGATGTCTGCCGGCTTCAATCTCAATACTACTGGTTGATGTGAATTCAGGCGCTGTCCAGTTCAGAGTATTGGCTCTTTCAGCCAAGTTAAGTAATACATCCAGTTCTGCTATTGCTTCGACGGTAGATTGCAAGTCTCGTATATGTTGTATTAAATATTCCAGCAACGATTCATAAAGCATTTTTTCTCGCGCTAAAGCGCGGCTTCGACTGCTTAGCACTTTATCTTCAAAGGTCTTTAATTCAGGGGTAATATAACGTTCAGCATTTTTAAGGGTTTGTCTGCGAATATAATGGGTAGGCGCTGCATTGGCTTGTCCTCGGCTTATCTCAATATAAAACCCGTGTACACGATTGTATCCGACTTTTAAAGTAGCAATACCCGTACGTTCTCTTTCTTGTTTTTCCATCTCTACCAGCCACTGGTCGCTATGTTCGCTCAATTGTCTGAGTTCATCCAATTCAGTGTCATAACCATTGGCTATCACACCGCCTTCGCGCAGCACAGCGGCCGGATTTTCTAAAATAGCGCGTTGCAACAAATTCGCCAGATCCGTAAATTCATTTAAGCGACCATAGAGTTTTTGTAAATGCGCAGCCGACAATGATGCAACTTGAGCCCGAATGCGGGGTAATCGCACTAGCGTTTCTCTTAACTGGACTAAATCCCGCGGTCTGGCTGATTTTAGGCCTATGCGCGCTAAAATGCGCTCTATATCACCCATGCCTCGCAACAAATGGCGCAACGCTTGATTAATCGTCTCATTTTTTAAAACGCTGACTGCTTGCTGACGTGATATTAATACGTATTGATCTCGCAGAGGTCGTGTAAGCCAGCGTTTAGTCAAACGGCTGCCCATTGGAGTTGCTGTATGATCTAAAAAATAGATCAAGCTGTTTTTCTTGTCGCCATTTAACTGCGCCAACAATTCCAAATTACGCAATGTAGCTGCATCCAACAAAACGGACTCTTCTCGGTGTTCTGGTTTGATTTCATGAATATAAGGCAAGATAGCACGTTGTGTATAAGTAACGTAATGCAATAAACTGCCTGCTGCGGATAGTCCTAATTTTAAATGCTCGCAACCAAATCCTGACAAATCCTGTGTTTGAAACTGCTGATTGAGTAGACGCAAAGCACTGTCTAATGAAAATTCCCAAGCGGGACGTTTCTTCAGATGATACACAACAGCGAGTTCTTTCTGCCAAGGAAAATCTTCATTCGTTAGTATTTCTGCAGGCTGCAAACGTTCCAGTTCAGCCAATAATGCTTCTTTGCCGTGCACTTCCAATAATCTAAATCTGCCGCTGGTAATATCCAGATAAGCGATTCCGACATTTTCCTCCATAATATGAAGTGCCAACAATAAATTGTCGTGGTGTTCATCCAACAATGCATCATCGCTGACCGTGCCAGGCGTAATAATCCGGGTTACCTGACGCTCAACAGGACCTTTACTGCTTGCTGGATCTCCCACTTGTTCACATAAAACAGCCGATTCTCCTAATCGTACTAATTTCGCCAAATAACCTTCTAGCGCATGGTAGGGTACGCCTGCCATAGGAATAGGCTTACCCCCTGATTGCCCGCGAGCTGTCAACGTGATATTCAATAAGCGCGCAGCTTTTTCTGCATCTTCAAAAAATAGCTCATAGAAATCACCCATACGATAGAGCAGCAACATATCGGGATATTGTGCCTTAATCGTTAAATATTGCTGCATACCGGGCGTATGCTGTGAAATGTCTTGTGTATCTAAAAGAGCAATGCTCATAAAGTTCTGCGGGGAGATAGTAATATCATGATGGATTGCTTCGTCACAAACTGCGTTCCTCGCAATGATGTCATGGACTGCGCCCAAACCATCAAATGGACTTCGTCCATATATGATGAATCTATGCATCGTCGTTGCGAGGAGTGTTTTTTACGACCGAAGCAATCCAAGAAACATCAAAAAAATTCTCACTTTCAAGTACGAGCAGTCGATTTCAAACGCGGGGAGTATATCCAATTAAACGTTTCAAATAAGATACAAACAGCAACACAATGAACGCTGCTGCAAAAGATATCAAAGCATATGTAAAAAATGCATCGCCATAATATTGGCTTTCTATGAATTTATTCGTCACATCTTCAGGAATGCTGGAAAACTTGGCAATAACTCCAGCCAGCTTACCGCCATAACCTATACCCATTAAAAAAACACCCATCATCATACCAACCATCCGTGGGGAAGAAAGCATTGTGACCGCTGCCAAACCAATCGGTGAAAGAAGTAATTCGCTGATAGTGATAACCAAATAAGCCAATGGAATCCAGAAAGGAGAAATGAACCCTGCTGCATCATGGAAATGTGTACTTGCTGTTAAAATCAAAAATGCAATTCCCATACCCAAGAAACTCAAAAAAAACTTCACTGGGATAGAAGGGTTTTTGCGAATGCTCGCAAGATACGTCCAGAAACGCGCTATAAACGGCGACAATAATACAATAAATGCCCCTTCAAACGAAATGAACGCAACCGTTGGAATCTGATACCCCCAGAATGTGCGATCAACGCTCCGATCTATAAATAAGTTTAAGGAAAAATAAATCTGAAAAAATATAGCCCAAAAAATCACTGAAATGACAGTAAGAAAAATAAGCGCGAGCATTTTCTTCCGAGCTTGAAGCGTATCTTGTTTCCACGCAAAAACAATCAGACCTATCACTAGAAAAAACGCTACTACTGATAATAAAACAGTTGCAATACCACCTTCCTGCAAAAGAAAAGTCAATAATGGAACAGCAACTATAACGCCAACAACTATTGCAGTTTTAGTATGCAACCAATCCAAAGCCGATAAAATTGGTTTTTTTGCAGGCATAACCCCATGGCCTTTTAAATAGTTCAAACGTATTAAAAAGCTGCCTGTTCCGAATAATAGTCCAATGCTGGCCATCCCAAATCCTGCTGACCAGCCAAAGGCGTCTTTTATAAATCCGGCTACCAACGTAGACAACATAGAACCCACATTAATACCCATATAAAACCAGGTAAATCCTGCCTCACGACGCGGATCATCTTTTTCATAGAAAGTTCCTAATAAACTGCCTACATTAGGTTTAAAGAACCCATTGCCAACTACGATGATTGATAACGCCATATCCAGAAAAAATTCATCCTGATTCACGCAAGCCGCTACTAATCCATAACCCACTGTCAGTAGAATGCCGCCGGTAACGATAGATACTTTAAATCCTAAGATTCTGTCCGCAATATAACCGCCAACAATGGGCGAGATATATACAAATGCTGTAAATAACCCGGTAACAGCATAACTTTTATCATCTGACCAACCCAAAGCTTGGGTTAAATATAAAACTAACAATCCTTGAACAATATAGAAACCAAATCGCTCCCACATTTCCGC
>JACCDN010697130.1_pt1 | contig 21209 bp, 22 predicted proteins | sample 7441691 | NCBI WGS metagenome assembly JACCDN01 (sample SAMN15323439, study PRJNA562643) | freshwater metagenome | isolation source: river surface water | place: USA:Blue River Watershed | collected 2017-08-16 | reverse complement strand
GTGCGCCGCAACCCGTACAGCGTGATTCTGCTCGACGAAGTCGAGAAGGCGCACCCGGACGTGTTCAACGTGCTGCTGCAAGTGCTGGACGATGGCCGCCTGACCGATGGTCAGGGGCGTACGGTCGACTTCCGCAACACTGTGGTGATCATGACCTCCAATCTGGGCAGCCAGATGATCCAGCAGATGGCCGGCGACGACTACGGCGTGATCAAGCTTGCCGTGATGGCCGAAGTGAAGACCTTCTTCCGTCCGGAATTCATCAACCGGATTGATGACGTCATCGTCTTCCACTCGCTGGACCAGAAGAACATCCGCGACATTGCGCGTATCCAGCTGCATTATCTGGAGAAGCGGTTGGCCGCGATGGATATGGCGCTGGAGGTATCGGACGCTGCGCTGGATCGGATCTCGGAATCCGGTTTCGATCCGGTCTTTGGTGCGCGTCCGCTCAAGCGGGCCATCCAGGCCGAGATCGAGAATCCACTGGCCACCCATATCCTGGAAGGGGACTTTGGTCCCAAGGATGTGATCAAGGTGGATTGCAAGAAGGGCAAGATGGTCTTCACAAAGTAAGAAAGCCTGCTCAGAAAAAGGCGACCTGCGGGTCGCCTTTTTCATGGGTAAAATGCCGATATGGCTGAAATTTACGTCAGTACCGATGTCGAAGCAGATGGTCCGATACCGGGACCCCATTCCATGCTCTCTTTTGCCTCTGCCGCCTATACAGCAGACAAACAACTGATCGGTACCTTTAGCGCCAATCTAGAATTGTTACCCGATGCCAAGGGGCATCCGCTGACCATGAAGTGGTGGAAGACAGAGCCGGAAGCCTGGGAAGCCTGTAGACAGGATCTCCAGGACCCCAAAGAAGCGATGAAAGACTACGTTAAATGGGTGAAGAAGCTGCCCGGTAAGGCGGTCTTTGTGGCCTATCCGGCCGGTTTCGATTTCACCTTCATGTTCTGGTACATGATGAAGTTCACCGGTGAATCGCCGTTTTCCTGGTCGGCGCTGGACATGAAAACCTTCGCCATGGCCCTATCGGGTTTGCCTTATCGCAGTTGCATTAAGCCCAAGTTGCCCAAAGACTGGTTCGATGACCTGCCGCACACCCATGTAGCGCTAGACGATGCCCTAGAACAGGGGGCGCTGTTCTGCAATATGCTCAGCCTCTGGCAGCAGCACCGTCAGGCGCTGGGGTTGCCCAACGACGTCATGCCCGCTGTCACGGTCACTGCAGAATCGGAAGAGGGGGCCGTTCCCGGAGTATCCCCCAGAGTTTCGGCCGATTAGGTTATAATTAAAAAAATCATCTATTTCTGGAGCACGGCTCATGCCCCGCGTTGAATTCGATTACGTTTCGGACCATACCAAGTTCATCAATGAAGAGATGAAAAAAAATCCGCAGTGGCGTATTGATCAGCTAAACGGCCGTGCGCTGTGGTGGGATAAGCCGCAGGACGTGAAGCAGAATGAAGCTTATGCCAGCGCCAAGGTGCCGCAGAAGTCGTATCCTTACGATGTACTTTTTGATTCGTAAGATTGGAATACATCGCTTAGGCTGCGGGTTCTGTTAACCTCGGCTTAAGAAAACCCGGAGAAAACGCCTGGAAAACCGCCAGGCGTTTTTTTATGGCTGTTTTGTAAAAAAGACCGCGTTTCGCGTTAACTTTATAACGTTTGCTTCGTTATAAGGCACATCATGCAAAAACTGCTGCTACTGCTGACACTAATGAGTGGCCTTGCGCTGGCCCAGGACAACAGCTTTGAACGCGAGTTTTCGAAGTTCGATAAGGACTTTGAGCGCCTCAACAGCTGGAAAGCCGAAACACCGGCTAGCAAAAAACTGAAGCGGGCGCCTGCGCCCAATACGACACCCACCGAGTCTGCCTCCCAAGGAACTGCCGATACAGCCTCAAAAGCGACTGTGACACCGCTGGATGACGTTGCGCCTGTAAAACCCGCAGCCGAGCCCACGGATAAACCGATCATCGATGAAACCGCCCCTGCCAAGCCTTTGCAAAGTACGGCGGCCCCGAAAAATCTCCCCAAGGGTGCCAAGGTGGAAAAATTAGCCCGTAACGATTTACTGGGCAACCAGATTTCAGATCCGGAGGTTCGCAAGAAAGTCCAGGAACTTTATCAACGACCGGATGTGGTTGTTCAACAATACGTACTACCGACTAACTAGGAGCTGTAATGAAAAAGTCCTTTCTGATTGCCTCGGCCATTTTTCTGGGCCTGACCGCCTGCAGCAGCACCCCGAAAAACCCGGTGGATGCTACGCCCAGTCGTACGGCCGATGTCGAGTTTCTTGAAGCCAATGGTCCGCTGACGCTGACCTTTGATGACAAGGGTAACTGGCTATCGATCAAGTCTTCGGCGACGGCACCGTTGGTCAATAACGCACCGGAAGGTGTGGAGATTGCCTTTAAGACGGCCACCATGCGTGCCAAGCGCAACCTCACCGAGTTTCTGTCAAATGATTTGAAATCGACCAAATCAGTGCAGACCATTTCCAAGTCGTATCTGAAGAATATCGCCCAGGTGGATAGCGCGAATGAATCCAATACCTCGGGTGAGGATGAAGATGCGGCCAGTAATAGTCAGGCCACCAAGGAAAGCCGTCAGAAAGCCAACACCGTGGCCCAGACCGTCCGCGAGCGTATTGACGATAACTCTCAGGCGATACTGAAGGGTGTGCAGATTGTCGAGCGCAAGGTCTCCAAGGAACAGCAGCATGTGTCGGTGACCATTCTGGTGACGCAGCAGAGCATCAAGGGTGCCGATCAAGCTCGCAAGGCGATGGGCGGCTTCTAATCGATGTCACAGCTGTTCTGGCGGTGTAGCCTGGTCATCGGCGCCGCCATTTTTCTGTCGGCTTGTGCGTCCACGCCTAAAAATGGGGATGTACAAACGGTGCTGGCTGAAGGTACCGGAAATACCTGTCAGGAAGCGCTCGGCCAGGCCAAGGTGCAAGCCAGCGATAAAGCGGTTGGTTCTTTCATCAACAGTCAGAAATCACTGGTGGCCGACAGGTATTACGCCGAGAGCATCAATGAGTACAGCGGTGGTGTGGTGCGCCAGTACACCGTACTCGAAAGTAAAGGGGATTCACCCTGCGTTGTGAAGATCCGCGCCGAGGTGTCGCTCGACAAAAAGAACATTGCGCTCAATCCCAATAGCCGAACTCTGAATCTAGGGGAAGTGGGGCGCTTTGTCGAGAAGCAGGACGAAGCACGCGCCACGCTTGAGGCACTGATCAAGCGGCCGGCGATGTTCAGTGCTCGCATGGATCGGTTACATGTCAGCACGGACAACCGTAAGAACGCCCAGATTGTGCTGCAGGTCTCGGATGTCGCGCCCAGCGAGAAATGGTATTCCGATCTGGAGTCCTTCCTCAATGTGCAGGGGCAGCGCGTCGACTTTGAACGGGCTAAATGGTCTGATATCGGTAAATCCTTGTTTTCGCTACTTACGGCGCCAGTGGCTGTGCCCCTGGGATTGGCACCTTCACCATTTAAAAATCAGACGCCGAGGGGCACTGAGATCGTGAACGGGGAAGGGCTCCTCTGTTTTCGCAATGATCCGCAGTACGAGACACTGCGCTGTTACCAAACCTGGCTGGCCGGCGAGGCACTTCGCAAGTTACGCTCGATCCAGCTGATGCTGGTGGAGCGCTCCAATGACAATGTGACCAGCACGCGCCAGATCCAAAAAGGCGCTTACCATATGGTCAGCTTCCGGGCCTCGGATTACACCTATCAGAGCAAAACCATGGGCAGCAAGCGGGACTTTTACATCATCGAGCCGATGGGTGTGCCCTTCCGGGAGTATCTGACGGTTAATCGCGGCGCATTGAGTGAAGAAAACGAGTTCACGATTCTCGTGCAGTTCGGCGCTGAACAGCCCACGAGTCCCTTTAGCTCACAGGGGCAGCCCACACCGCAGATGCGATCACTCAATCCCGGCGCACTGCCGGTGATCAACACCCGCAGCCGCCAGAATATCTAAGCGAGCATCGCTTAGTGGGTGAGCGGTTTGACGACCCGCTTAATGGTGTTGTCTTCCGGGTTCGGCAGAATCTTGAAACCCAGCGAACTCATCAGATTGAGCATTTTGGTGTTATCTGAGAGCACATCCCCGATCACTGCCGAGTAGCCTTTGCCGCGGGCACAATCAATCAGCACCTGCATGAGCTTGCGGCCCAGACCGCGCTTCTGCCAGCTGTCGGCCACCGCCAGTGCAAACTCCACCGTTTCGCCATCGGGATTGGTGACATAGCGCGAGGCACCAATCTGTTCCGGGACGCCGACATCATTGATCTGCACAGCGACAAAGGCCATTTCGCGGTCGTAGTCGATCTGTGTAAAACGCACCAGCTGGGGCTTGGAAAGTTCACGCATGGTGTCCATGAAGCGGAAATAACGGCTTTCATCCGACATGTTCTTGACGAACTCTTTTTCCATTTCCGCATCTTCCGGACGAACCGGGCGAATGGTGACCGAGGCACCATCCGGCAGGATCCACTCTTCGACCAGATGGTTCGGGTATGGGTGAATAGCCATGTGGGCATAACGATCAACAGTAGCTGGCGCATAATCGATCACGATACGAGCATCGGCAGCAATCACGCCTTCTTCATCCACAATCAGCGGATTGATATCCAGTTCGATGATCTGCGGGATTTCGCTAACGAGATCCGAGATATGTAGCAGCAAGTCGTAAATCGCATCGATATTGGCAGCTGGGACCGGGCCATGAGCCTTGAGGAGATTGAAAGCGCGAGTTGATTTGACCAAGCTTTCGGCGAGGACCTGGTTTAAAGGTGGCAAAGCCATGCCACGGTCCGGGTAGAGATCAGACTCATTGCCGCCGCTACCAAAGGTGATGACCGGGCCAAAGGTGCGGTCACGGAACACGCCGACACGAACTTCGCGGGCATTGTTACGGGAGACAAAGGGCTCAATTGAGACGCCGGAAATGCGGGCGTTAGGATGCTTGCGTTTAACGGTTTCAATAATGTCGTGATACGCGTTACGCAACGAGACGGCATCCTGAATATTCAAGCGAACGCCACCGGCATCGGTTTTACGCAGAATATCCGGCGAGTCTACTTTCATGGCGATAGGGAAACCCAATTGCTCAGCGTACATGAGCGCATCGGCTACGCTGTGTGCCACCATGGTTTGGGCGACCGGAATCTTGAAGGCACGCAGTACCGACTTGGACTCCATTTCCGATAGCGTTTTACGCTTCTCGGCCAACACCGCATCAATCAGCATGCGGGCACCTTCGATGCGCAGTTCGTTGCCCTCGGTTTTAGCAGCCGGTGTTTGCAACAACAAACGTTGGTTTTCGTAGAAAGTCGACAGGTTGGAGAAAAGATCCACCGACGATTCTGGCATACGGAAGACGGGGATATTGTGGCTGGACATGAACTCACGGGCTTCCCGCGTATGTTCTTCGCCCATCCAGCAGGCGATCAGCGGTTTGTTAAGCTCCTTGGACAATTCCACCATTTGGTCAGCAACGGCCATAGGCTTGGTCATCGCCTGTGGTGTCAGTATCACCAGCAGACCGTCTACGTTGTCATCGGCGGCACACAGCGTAATCGTTTCGCGATAGCGGGCAGGGGTGGCATCTCCCCCAATATCCACTGGGTTGGCGTGTGACCAGGTGGTCGGTAGCACCTTGTTTAGAGCCTGAATGGTGGGTTCCTGGAGTTCGGCCAGCGGAATGCCCGCCTCACTGGCACGGTCAGCTGCAATCGCACCCGGTCCGCCGCCGTTGGTAATAATGAGCAGACGCTTGCCTTTGGGCTGCAGTCGGTCATTGAGGGCTTTGGCACCTTCGATCAGCTGAATAATACTGTTCACGCGCACCACACCGGCACGGCGTACCGCCATGTCAAACACCGTGTCGGACCCGCTGCGGATACCGCTGTGGGTCAGCGCGGCGGCAGTGCCAGAGGCAAAGCGGCCAGTCTTGTAGAGCAGAATTGGCTTGATACGGGCAGCCGAACGCAGGGCCGATAGGAACAGACGGGCGTTTTGGATGCCTTCGATGTAGAGCAGGATGTAATGCGTGCGCGGGTCATGCACTAGGTAATCGAGAATTTCGCCGAAATCGATATCGCTGGAACGGCCTAGTGACACGACGGACGAAAAGCCTACTTTATTGGGGAGCGCCCAATCCAGAATCGCCGAGCAGATAGCGCCGGATTGCGACACCAGTGCCATTTTGCCTTCGTGGGCACGTTCCTGGGTAAAGGTCGCGTTGAGGCGCGTAGGTGGCCGCATGATGCCCAAGCTGTTCGGGCCCAGAATTCGCACACTGTAGCTGCGGGCAATTTCCAGAACTTTGCGTTCCAGTGCGGCACCAGCATGGCCCCGCTCGGCAAAGCCGCTGGAGACAATCAGCGCAAAGCGCACACCACGTTCACCGCATTGTTCGATGATGCCCGGTACCGACATGGCCGGCGTACAGATAATAGCCAAATCAACACGGCCCGGTACGTCGTGCAGGGACTTGAAAGTCTGTTGCCCTTGAACCATCTCGTGCTTGGGATTGATCGGGAACAGGCGACCCCCGAAACCGGTTTGCAGCAGATTGGCAAACAGGACCTGGCCAACCGAGTCCTCACGATCACTGGCGCCGAATACGGCCACACTCTCGGGTTCAAACAAGGGCTTCAGATAATGTTCTTCAAGCATGATGATCTCTTTCTACCAGTGCGCATGACGGTCATGACACTAGAATGATGCGGTGCATGAAAATAGATTCTACGCCTAATTTGTTGGGGGTTCCGAGGTCAGAATTTGACCTGCGTCAAACAGAGTGGGAAGGAGCAGGGACTTGGACAGTTTAACGACAGCTCGTGCAGTTGACCTGGATGATTTCCCGTTCTGGTAGGCTGACAGCAGTTAGATGACCGCCCCAGAGGCAGCCGGAATCCAGTGCAATCAGATTGGGTGTCATTTTCAGGCCCAGCGCCGACCAGTGGCCTACCACCAGGGTGTCTTCCACGGTTTTACGACCCGGCACCTCGAACCACGGGACATGGCCATCCGGGGCATTTTCGGGTTTACCCTTGATTTTCAGATCCATGATGCCCTGACGCGAGCAGAAGCGCATACGCGTCATGGCGTTGACCACCACCCGTGCGCGATCCATGGTATTCAGCTTAGGTTGCCATCCCAGTGGGCTATCCCCCCAGAGATTGCGCAGAAACTCGCCAAAGTGGGGTCCGCGCAGGTGGGCTGAAACCTCATCACTGAGGGTCAGCGCATCCTCGGCGGTCCAGGCGGGCAGTAGACCCGCGTGCACCATCACATAGCGCTGGCCATTGAGTCGTTCAGCATGCGCCAGAGGTTGCGCCTTGAGCCAATCCAAAATCTCGGCGGCGTCCGGTGCATCAAAAATAGGGCCCAGCGTATCGTCTTTGCCACGACGGGGCACGGCATCGGCGGCCACCATAAGCAGATAGAGATCATGGTTACCCAGCACCGTGACGGCAGATTTGCCGAGGTCACGCAGAAATCTTAAGGTTTCCAGAGATTGTGGGCCTCGGTTCACAAGGTCGCCAACCAGCCACAGCGTGTCCTGGGCCGGGTCGAAGCGGCACTTGTTCAGCAGCCGCTGTAGTGGGTCGTAGCACCCTTGAATATCGCCGATGGCCCAGATCGTCATAATGACAAGATTCTAACGAAAAACCTGCGTCTCGGTTCAGGTGAGCGATTGCATAATCCGCTCAGCCGCCTCGAAACCGGAGGCGACGGCAGCTTCTAGCGTCGCAGGATAGCTCGGATGCGTCCAGTCACCAGCGAGTATCAGACCCGGCAAGGGTTCGATCTCAGTTGGTTGCAGACGAGCCATTGGGGTTGCGCTATAGGTCGCCCGGTGCACGATCACCGCTTTGTGCCATAAACACGGTGTTGTCAGATTCAATGCGGCCGCGACCTTTGCTGCACAGGCTGCGGATAAAGCCTCATTTTCTAAGGAGCACCAGGGACCTTGCGCCGACAAGGTGACAGCCAGAATGCCGGGCTCGCCGCAGTGCGTGCGATCCATCACCCAGACGCGCGCATCGCCCGCAAGTGGGCCATCGATCTGGTAGAGCGGTGTGCGTAAGCGCACGGCCGGATCAAATCCCAGATAGACCGTGGCAATCGGTTGCGCACCAAATCTCTGGCTAAGATCTGCTGTGGCAAAGGGTAAATCCAGCTTGCTCAGTGACCATGGGGGAATCGCCAGAACCACCCGGTCAAAATGTATGGGTGCCGAAGCATCCGCCATGTGGATTTGGAAGGGCCGCCCATCTGGTCGCATGTTGGGCCGTGTTACGCCCGTGGTAATCGCCGTGATGCGTTGACGGCTTCGTAGCTGCCCACCCGCCACTTCAATGGCCTCAACGAGCGGTGTGACGATGCTGGTGCTGAGATTGCCTGTGGGCTGTAGGATCTGTAAGGCTTCGGCCCCGGTGCCGAGCGTGTCCCGGAGCACTGAGACCAGGCGGACCATCGCCGCTTCTTCCAGGGGGGTATTAAGGATGGCCAGTGTCAGTGGCGCCCAGAACCGATGAATCAGCGTGGGCGTTTGTTTCTGCGTCTGCAGCCACTGTAATACCGTCTGCGCTGCAGGGACCTGCCAGCCATGCCACTGCAGGCGCAATAATGCTTTAAGGAGCTGAAGGCGCTCGCTGAGCTTAAAACAACTGGCACCTAACAGTCCGAGTAATAAACCACCGCGGCCACGACGACCAGCCAGAGAGAAGTTTCCCTCGGCATTCTGATAGACGAAAGCACCTGTCGACAGGGAAACGCCAATGTCATTCAACAGTGTGGCCAGTGCCCGGCAGCCGGACAGCATGAGATGTTGGCCATTATCGCGGTTGTGGCCATCCAGATGGGCACGACGTGCCCGACCACCGGGCTCCGGCGCAGATTCATAAATTACGGGCGCTAAGCCAGACTTTGCCAGTTTGAGGGCGCAGGCCAGACCGGCCCAACCACCACCGATAATGGCGACCGAGGGTTTGGGGTCGCCGGTAGGACGCATCAATACTTGAACCAGGTTTTCAGCGCTAGCCACAGTTTTCGCAGCGGTGGCAAGGCTGTTTTCTGCTTCAGAACCTGATAGCCATCTTTGGTGATCTCGTCGAGCAGCGTGCGATACACCGCCGCCATAATTAAACCGGGGCGCTGTGCCGAGCGGTCGGCCGCGGGGAGGTTTTCCATGGCCTTATCGTAATAGCTTTGAGCACGTTCCCCCTGAAACTGCATGAGTGCCAGAAACGCCGGTGTTTCCCGTGCATTCAGAATATCGGCGGCTGGCACGTTGAAACGCTGAAGTTCTTCAACCGGCAGATAGATACGGCCGCGGCGGGCGTCTTCGCCAACGTCACGGATAATGTTTGTCAATTGTAGGGCGGTGCCCAGTTCCGTCGCATAACGCTGGGTTTTGCGATCCGTCATGCCAAAGATTTCGGCCGATAACAGCCCCACAACCCCGGCTACACGGTAGCAATAGAGCGAGAGTGATTTGAAGTCCGGGTAACGGCTGTATTCCAGATCCATCGCCATGCCGTCGATGATCTCGTTGAAGTATTCGAGTGGTAGATCGAAACGCTGGCGCACATCCTGAAGCGCTAGCATCACTGGGTGTGATGGCTGGGGTTGCCCGGTGGGTGATTCCAGTAATGCCACTTCCTGGCGCCACCAGCTTAACTTCGCCACGGCAATGGCCGGGTCATCGCATTCATCCACCACATCATCTACCTCACGGCAGAAGGCATATAGCGCATGAATGGCCTGCCTTTTCTCCGGTGGCAGAAACAGAAAAGCGTAATAGAACGAGGTGCCGCTTTCGGCAACCTTCTGCTGGCAGTAGTCATGGTTGTTCATCGGATGAGATTGTAGTGCAACCGGCGCTGCCTTGCAGATTAACGGCGCAAGAGCAGCGGTAGCCAATCCCACCAATGCAATTTGGGTCGGCGCAGGTAGATGTCGCCAGCAACAGCATCGATTTTATTGAGAATACGGCGGCCACCGGCAACTGTCAGCCTTAGCTCCTGGCCAATTCGCCAGGATTGCTGCCCTAGCAGACCCGGGAGTGCAGCACCGGCTTCAAAAAGTGTGCGTACCCGTTGCGTCTGAAATGCCAGAAACTCGGCCCAGCGCACTGGATCGCGCCGCATGCCATCGCCGGAATGTATATCGGCATCGCTATACCCCCAGAGGCGCAGCTCATCCTGCGGTAGGTAAATTCGTCCGGCATGACCTTTGGTGGCGTCCACAGCGATATCCTGCCAGTGGTTCGTGAGTTGCAGGGCGGTACAGATCGCATCCGACATCGCGATATTCTCCGGGGTATCTGCCTGAAACAGAAACAGCATGAGGTGGCCGACCGGATTAGCTGATCGGCCGCAATAATCAAGTAAATCACTGTATGTGCCGTAACGGACCTGCTGTACATCCTGCTTGAATGCCGAGAGTAGGGCATGGCAGGGTGCCAGGGGCAGGCCGGTGCGCAGATGCTGCTCACGTAGCGGTTGAAATATAGGGGCAATCTCGTCTGCGACGGGCTGGCCGGTGGCGATACGGTTCAGTCCCTCTTCATAAGCATGCAGTTGAGCCAGCCGTTCTGTTGGACTGGCGCTCCCTTCATCAGCAATATCATCAGCACTGCGGGCAAAACGGTAAATGGCCGCTACGGGCTGCTGTAACTGCCTGGGCAGCAGCAGCGAGGCAACGGGAAAGTTTTCGTAATGGTCGGTGGAATTCAAAGCCATGAGGTGAAGTGTATAGTTAGAACCGCTTCAGTGTTAGAATCTCATCTCGCAAATGGCACCTGCCCAGGTGGCGAAATTGGTAGACGCACTAGATTTAGGTTCTAGCGCCGTAAGGTGTGGAGGTTCGAGTCCTCTCCTGGGCACCAACTAGACGGTTCATATCGTTTCAACTAGCGTGCTAGTTTGGCGGTGACCACTTGCAGCAACTGATCCATCCGGTGGGGCACCACCATGGGTTGATCGATCAGTAGCCTTAGCGCCCGGTTGTTTAGCATCAATACCTGTCTGGCGTAACGCAGCTGCGGATTGGGCTTGGTCCCGAAAATCAGATGTGCGGTGTCGATATAGTTTTTAATATCTTTGGTGTTGGCAAAGATATCCGCGGCACACTTGTAGGCGGTCGTCAGTGTTGGCGTGTCTTGGTATTCCTGTAGGGTTTTCTGTAGTTTGCCTAGGGTATCAACGCTTTCTTCCAACAATTCTAGTTTAGAGTTGCTCGTACCAAAGACAAAACGTTGCGTCAAAAAGAAAATCAAAACACCCACAAATACGCCCATTGCGCGGTCAATTACGAACGACATCGGAGCAAATGACGTATAAGGCATGTTCATATAGGTGTAACCCAGACACGTGCACGCGGTAATAACAACAATGAAATATCGGTAGGATCTGGTGGCCATAAAACCGGCAATAAAGGCAATGATCACCGCCACGATGGGTAGCTGGGCCGGGTTGAACTGGAGGTAATACTCCATGCCGGAGGCGACGACCAAACCGACTATCGTGCCAAGAAATCGATTCTTACCTTTCTCAAAGCTGAGAAAGGTACTGAAGGGACCTGCCACGACGGTAGTGGATATGACCACCCAGATGCCTTGCTGCCAGTTCGTCATCTCGTAGAATAAAAACGAAATAGCCACTAAGATCGTGATCTGATTGGTGCGTGTATGTGTGGCTACGCTTTGCATGGGTTATAGCCGGCCACTAGCTTGGCGAACATGTTGTAAATTGGCAGGTTACAGGCCCGGATTCTTTTTGCGTTATCAACTTCCAGCGAAAACGGTTGTTCGTTACTGACCGCTTCCTTGAGTTCAGAGAGGAGTGATTGGGACAGTAAGCGTTCTTCGGCATTCAATCCATGTGGCTTCATAAAATCGTTCTGGAATTCAATGATAGCTTCGTAAAGCGTATTGTAATTTTCCTTCAGTAAGGGCAGCTTGCTGCGAATAACATAGAGTGCAGACAGTACTTGCGGCTCGCTGTTCTTGTAGTGTGGGTTACTAACATTATCAATATCGGATTCAAGAATACGGATAAACGCACTGTTAAATACTTTGCCGTTAAAGTCCGGAAAGAACAGGATGGTTAGCACGCCCATCATGCCGAACTCGAAAAAATACAGATAGTTGTTTGCCACCGCATTGAATGTTGTTGGGCCGTTGCTCGTGTTCATAACGCCCCACAGGATCATGACTGTGGGTAGCGCAGCGACCTTGGGGTTGGCTGCCATAAAGCGGAGTACCAGGTAGGCGAATGCCACCACGACAAAAAGCAGGCCGAACCTGAAATAGGAGAACATCCCGAAGATCATGGTCGAGGTTGCCAGTAGGAACACCACCAGAATGAAATTGGTAATTTTTCTGGCGGTCGTTGGAGCGGGCATCAATTCAGAAGCCAGGGTGCCTATGGCAGTCGTCAGGATATACGTCGTTGGGGACTGTGGTGCCAACAGAAAGGCGTTACACAAAAAGAGCAGAATCACCACCGTGCCCAGTTTGAGTGACAACAGGCGGCAGATCCAGAACGGATCGTAAGGGTCGAGAAAGCGATTACTGACGCTGTAGACGGACATAGGTGCTCATGCCGTTAATCAGTGGGTAGTCTGGATCCGTATCGGTAATCCTGATGATGACGGGCAACCGCTGCGGTAAAAGCAACCATTTGTTTTCAGTCTGTACAACGGGTGCACCGGTCATCGGCATGTTGGTCTGCCGGGACACGCCAAATGGGTTGGCAACGACAACGCCGGTAAAGCTCTTTTTACCGAAATAGGTACGCGGGTATACCGTGGCTTTATCACCAGCTTTAATACCCGCCAGTTCAGTTTCTTCGAAGTTGGCTTGGACGAAAGTTTCGCCATCATTGACGAGTGTAAACATGCCGGAAGCTGGTGAGACATGGCTTCCGATGCCCAAAAACACATTCTCCGCGTGCCCATCGGTGGGTGCCACGACCGTGGTGTGTTCAAGCGATTTTCTGGCGGTTTCCATCGTGGCCTGCAAGGCCAGTAAAGACTGCTTTTCCATCTGAACCTGCAGCTTATCGATTTCAATTTGCACTTTCACCGAATCCACTGAATTACTCTGAGCTTTGATCTTGTTCTTCAGATCAGCGATGTCAATTTGTGGCACACCGGCTTTAACGTCCGGGTGATTCTTCGCTTTGTACTGTGTATTGAGAATATCCAGGCTGGCCTGCGCTGCCTTTAGGCTGTGCTCGGAGACGTCAATCTTTTTCTCCAGCGTTTGGATCGTCAGCTTGGCTTTCTCGTACTGTGCCTGAGCGGCAGTGAAGTTGTGCTGATAGGTCGTTGGGTCCAGCAGCACCAGGGTATCGCCTGTTTTAACGCGTTGACCGTTTTTAACATGAACTTCCTGGACGATGCCGGCCACGCGTGGTGCCAGCGGTGTGGCCACCTGGACCACAAAGCCATTGTCCGTAAAGCGGAAGACACCGAGCAGAAAATAGCCGATCGTGATGACGCCACCCAGCATAAACATGGCCGTTGTGAACTGTGGTTTCTGGGCCAGAGCCTGTTTGATATTAATTTTCGGTAGTTTCACGATCTTTCCCGACAACGGTTTGGTCCTTCAGGCTGTAATTCTTTTCGCCGTAGGTGGCGCCACCGCCCATGCTTTGATACAGCTTGGATAATGAAATAACGGTTTGAAGCTTTGTCTGGAGGATGGCCATTTTTGCCATATCAAAACGGGCAGAACCTTCCAGAAACTGGGTGTGTGATAGCAGACCTGTTTTGTACATCGCGTTGAATGTATGCAGATTCTTTTGTGAATTACTCAAGCTCTGTTCTTCTTTGACGAGTTTTGTCTGGTTAGCATCAAAGTCAGCTAATGCATCATCCACTTCTTTGACGGCATTATTCACGACATCCAGATAGTTAATGACAGAGCTATCGTACTGCTTGTTTCTGGTATTGATCATGCCAATGAACTGTGGGTCGAGAACCCATAAGGCGAGCCCGGCTTGCATGTTGGCATTCATCGTGCTGTCTGTGCCGTTGCTGCTGGAATTAACCCGCATGTTGGCGGTGGAGAATGTCGGCACCGGCGCAAACAAACTTGCCGTCGAAGAGACACCGTAGTCAGCCGATTCGATCTTCGCCCGGGCGACTGCGACATCCGGTCTGCTCGCTAGAATCGACGTGGGTGTATTGCCCGGTGCGATGTGTTCAAGATTCAATTCGCTGAATCTACCTTGTGGGTTAAAGATGTCGATTTGTCGGCCAACCAGGATCAGCAGGGCGTTTTTGGCGGCAATCTTATTAGATTTGTTCGTGGCGATCTGCACATCGAGTTTGTGCATTTCATTCTCAAGGTCGTTGTAAGTGACTTCCGAGTTCACGCCACGATTTGTCAGCCCCCGTGTCGTCGCAAGACGGATGTGCAGATTGTCTTTGAGTTCCTTGAGGATTCTGGCCTCTTCGATCGAGGCCAGAAGTACCCCATAAGACGAGACAATCTGCGCGCTAATAGCCGACCTGAGCGCCAGGTATTCTGATGCCGTCGCTTCAACCTTTTTCTGCGCTTCCTTGGTCTGGTTCGGCAGTTGGATGATATTAGCCATCCACATGGGTAAAAACGCAGCAAAGCCACCGGTATTGGCAATCGGTATGGGCAGGTTAGGCAACAGTACCGTACTGTTGCCCTGAGCTCGCCCGGCCATCAGACTGACCACAGGGATCCATCCTAATCGAATGGTATCGAGCGCGCTTTGTGCCGTCTCGATATTCTTGATGGCAATAGCCACTTTGGTATTGTTCTCGTGGGCTTCGAGAACAAGCGCATTCAGTTCTGTGCTACCCAGGTCTTCCCACCAGGGGTATTCCGCCAGGTTCTTTTCAGGATTTGTGCCGTTCTCCGTGGAAAAAGCATCAGGTCCTTTTGCCATGGGGGTATTGCCATGAAACATGCAGCCAGTAGCAGCTGTAGCAATCAAGAGGCAAATCAGTCCGAGCTTGAACATAAATGAATTGCCGCTGCTTTTAGTGGGGTATGTGACGACTGTTCAGTAGTTATGGCAGTTTTTCAAGATGTTACACCATCATTGTTAATTCAATGACGCTTCAGCACTGAAGTATTCGTTGGCTGAGAATGATTCGGTGATTCATTTAAAATAAAACGGCCACGGATTCGACCAGACCAATCTCCATCAGGGCATCAATCAGCGTTTGTATGCGGGTCTTGTCAACAATAGACACGAGCAGTTTGCCGCCCTGAGCCGCTAGGTCAGAATGAATAATCTGAGCGTTAAAGCGATCCAGCACGGCGGTAACCGCAGCCATTTCAGAACCCTGTTTGAGGGTAATGCTCAGATCAGCCTTGACGGGTGCCGTAAGGATTGCCTCGGGCTTGTTGAACAGTCCCAGTTTGTAGGTGCTATAGCCGATACTTTGTCCAAGGATGACGAGGAGGGCTACGGCGAGCGGTGGAGAGATTCCCAGCGCTCGCAGTTTCGCCAGAATGCGCTGGCGCAAACTCAGCCGTTTGCCTTGCTGGAAATTGCCGAGCAATCGTTGCAGCGCCTGATCCGGGTTACGGTGTGCACCTGTTTCCCGAACAATACGTCCGAGTCTTTCCGTAAAATTGAGTGCCTTACGTGCTTCAGGATTCTGCGTAATGTACTGATGCACAAATAGCCGATCATCCTCATTGAGCTGATGCGTCACAAAGAAGGGCAATAATTGTTCAAAACGCCGTTTGTCCTGCAGCGCGTGCAAATTAGACGACATAGGCCGTTCCTTCACCAAAGGCGTTTTTCACACAGTCGGTAATTTTGGCGCGGGCATTAAACAGTCGGCTTTTCACTGTGCCTAGCGGGCAGCATAGACGCTCAGCAACGGCGTCCATGGGCAGTTCTTCGAACCAGGTCCAGAAAAAAGCCTCACGCTGTGTGATGGGAAGGCTGTCGATACATTCCCGCAGAATGTCGTTCATTTCCTGCGATTCAAGGCGTGAGACGACGTCCCAGTCCGGATCGGGGAGGTTATCGAAAACCTCCTCGTCGATTTCAATGGTCGAGCGGGCAAGGCCAGTATTCTGCTTGCGAATCCAGGTGCCGCAGACATTTTTGGCAATGCCGCACAGCCAGGTTTTGAACTCGGCGGTGCCATCGTACTGGGCGGTTTTCTGGAAAGCGATCATGAACGTATCGTTGAGAATTTCTTCGGCAGCGCTGTCGTCCCGAACCCTAAGCCGGATAAAGGCGAACAACGACGCTTGATAATGATGAAAAACAACTTCTACGGCTTTATTGTCACCAAGTGCTATTAAGTTCAGCAGTCTTTTTAGTTCTTCTTGTGGCAGGTTTTTCATGCTGAACGGGCAGGTGGCTGTGGACGTCAGAATTTAGCACAAAACTACCACCACACTGCGTAAAACTACCCACCCAGAAACCGTTCCTAAAGCACTGCGGGTTCAGAGTAGGCTAAAAAAATCGACCATTATTCCTCTGGTTGAGTGAGTCCCTTAATCGCATCTTGAACTGATTGACGGTCCACAGGAAAGAACCCGGGAATGTTGTAGCTGTTTAGTGATGAATAGCTACTAAATGCCATGGTCCACGCGCCAAATCGCCGTTCAGTTGCCGGGACGCGCGAAATCAGTATGATCTCAGTGTGGCGTTGATCTTTGAGGAGTGATTCCCAGAGTAAGTCTAGCGATGCTCTCGGGCCTTCGACCCACTGCGTGAAAAACTCACCATCGAAGATCAGATGCCCGGTGAGATTTAGCTGGGCATTTCTGGCGCGAGCTTGTGACAGCAAATTGAAAAGGCTGAGGTTGCCAATGCTTCCGGTGCCTTTTGAACGGTAAACCAATCTTTCTAACATATGCAAATAAGTAATTTGTTAATGTATGAAGAATATTAAAGAAATCGATATTTGTCTATTGCTCTGTTTGGTCGGCGCGTACTGCCTTCTGTGACGTATCATCAACGCTTTGAATGCATTCAGGTAATGTTATGACCAAAGTTAAAGCCTATGGTGCCCAGAACGCCACCAGTCCGTTAGCACCCATAGAAATTGAGCGTCGTGCGCTCAACGCGGAGGACGTGCAGATCGATATCCTGTATTGCGGCGTCTGCCATTCCGATCTGCATACTGCCCGTAATGAATGGAAAAACACGTTGTATCCCTCGGTCCCCGGTCATGAAATCGTTGGCCGTATCACCGCAGTGGGAAAGAATGTCAGCCAATTTAAAGTAGGTGATCTCGCCGGCGTAGGATGCATGGTCGACAGCTGTGGTCATTGTCACCCGTGCGAAGACGGCGAAGAGCAATACTGTGAAGGCGGCTTTACCGGTACCTACAATGGCCCCGTTTTTGGCGGTGAGAATACCTATGGTGGCTACTCTCAGCAGATCGTTGTTAAACAATCCTTTGTCCTTCACATCACCCATGATGAGAAGGATCTTGCTGCCGTCGCGCCCCTGCTCTGCGCCGGTATAACGACCTATTCCCCCCTCAAACACTGGGGCACCGGCCCGGGCAAAAAGGTGGGTATTGTTGGCCTCGGTGGGTTAGGGCACATGGGTGTCAAAATCGCCCATGCGATGGGCGCACACGTAGTACTCTTCACCACATCAGCCAACAAAGTAGCTGATGCCAAAAATCTGGGAGCCGATGAGGTTTGTATTTCAACCGACCCCAAGCAAATGGCTCAGTATGCCAATCAGTTTGATTTCATCCTGAATACCGTTGCGGCACCGCATGACCTTGACCCGTATATGCAGCTCTTGAAGAAGGATGCGACCATGACACTCGTGGGTGCGCCTGACCGGCCACACCCGGGCTTTGAAGTCTTTAGCCTTATCTTCAAGCGCCGCCATTTGGCCGGTTCGCTTATTGGTGGGATTGCCGAAACCCAAGAAATGCTTGATTTTTGTGCCAAGCACGGCATCGTATCCGATATTGAAACTATCCCCATGGCGTACATCAATACGGCATACGGGCGTATGCTCAAGAGTGATGTGAAATACCGCTTTGTCGTGGATATGCAATCGTTACGATAATCTTGCCCTAAAGATCAAGTAAAAAACATAGGCACCGAAAGGTGCCTATGTTTTTTACATTGTGATGACGTATTAAAACGCTTAGTTTGAACTTTTACCGGCTTGGTAACCGGCATTGTATTCACGTTGCTTGGACTTCTCGTACTGGTCATACACGTAACCACCAGCGGCACCGACAACCGCGCCACCCAGGGCACCCCAGATCGGGTTGGCACCGGCAATAGCAACGATGCCGGCTCCGGCGGCTGCGCCAATAGCACCACCTGACAGCGTGCGTTGTTGTGTGTCACTCATACCTGAGCAACCAGTTAGAGCCAGTGCGGCAACTGGCACCATCAACAGAGATTTCTTAATCATATTGAATGTTCCAATCTAAATGCTTACTTGCCAGCCTTGCCACAGGGGAAGCGACCACCCAGAAAGCGCAGGATAGTGTCGGCTGCCGGTGCCTTGGCATATTTCGGGTTGGCTTTAGCCCAGGTCACGTACTCCTGAATCACTTCTTTACGGGGCGGTGCAGGTTGTTTGACGCAAATGAACTTCGGGGATTTCTTGTGCTGGCTGTAAACCAGATAGGTGTCGTACACAGCTTGGCCGTAGATTTCACAAGTGACAAAGGTGCCGTCCGTGCCCGAACAATAGCTGACGAGCTCTTCAGTACTCATGGCTTTATTGGCGTGGGCGCTGGCGGCAAAGCCCAGCGTCATTGCTGCAGCAGTAGCAGTAAGAAGTGTTTTTTTCATGGATATTCCTTATCTGAATGATTATTCTGTATACAAAGTGAGATTAGCGACGCCCGCCGCCGCCAAAATGACCGCCACCGCCACCCCCACCCCCGAAGTGAGATCCACCACCGCTGCCACCAAAATTGGCATGGCGTGTGTCACCGAATCCGCCAGGGTCTCGGCTGCCGCTCGTGCGGTCGCCGCCCGAGCGGTCGCCGCCGCTGAATCCACCACGGTCTCCACCGGTGCGTTCACCGCCGGTACGCTCTCCGCCTCGATCACCGCCGGAGCGATCACCACCACTCAGGCCGCCGCGATCCAGATTCTGACGTAGCTGGTCCCGTTCGGCATCACGGCTGCCTGCACCGCCAGCTGACCCACCCATACGATTGCCACCACCGCTCATATTATTTGCACGGCGTTGGGAGTCGGCTTGCCAATTACTCGTGCCACTGCGGTTACCGCCGGACCAGTTATTATTGGTGTTGCGGTTAAAATTGTTAAAGTTGTTGTTGTTGACGGTGAGAGAGTTGCCACCTCCCCAACCACCGCCTCCCCAGTGGCAGCCACCCCAGAGCGCAGCGCCGACGGCCATACCCACACCAAAGGAAAGCAGGGCGGTGCCAGCGACATAACCAGGAGGGTAGTAGGCATATGGCGGATAGGCAGGGTAAGGCCATCCACCGTAAACAACGCTCGGGTTATACGAAGGGACGTACACCACCTGCGGGTTAGCCGGTTGAATCACAATGGTTTCATTGCTGCCGCTGCCCTGAGTGCTGACAGTCTGCTGGCTGTTTGACTGCAGTGCACCCGAGGCCTTGGCCTTAGCACGCAGACCTTGAATGGCATTCATAACATCTGATTGCTGTGCCAGCACTGCATTCCCGAGTTCCTGAGTCCAGCTTAGCTGCGTACCCATCATTCCTAGGACAGGAGGGAAGGAAACCAGCGACTTCACGCTGGCATCCCAGTTCTGTTGTTGCAGTGCCTGGTTTAGAGCATCACCTTTGAGGCGGCTGTTGGTTTTCTGCCAGTTATACGCTTCGGCTACTTCCAGCGGGTAGGTGGATGCCATCAGCACTTGGGCGACCAGCGGATCGGGATATAGCGCAATTGGGGCTACCAGTGCCGCCAGCTGTGCCTGGGTCATTTGCTGGCTTGCGGATTGCTGAGAATCCTGAGCGTACGCAAGGGGTATCGTGGCGGGTAGTGCCAGGGCTGCAGACAGTAAGCCGACCAGAAGACGCGACGGCAGCGATGGTTTTGGGAGTTGAGACATACGTCGATCACCTTATCTCTGTTTGGTTAAGTGATTCTATCTGAATAAATTCAAAGCGCTTTATGTGCTTGGTTGGTTTTCAATAACACGCTGATAGCAAAGGGCAAAGGCGGCATCATTGGTAATATTTCTACGACATTTATCAGGAACGGTCATGGTACGGTTTATGAGATTTGTTCGATTGATTTTTAGCATGGCATGTTGTTTATTGTAGTAAGCCACCCGTTGGTTCAGATAGTTAGGTTCAAACCCGAAAATATGCTGACGCGCTGTTTCTTCAGGGCTGAGGCGGTATACCGATTTTGTCTGATGTGCCAGCATAAGATCAAGCAGGCCGTGTCCGATCCCCATTTCTTGGAAGTAACCTCGGACCTGGCTGTTGAAGCCGGTAAGTCTGAAAGAGTCGTTCAGATTCTGGCGGGCATCGATTTCTCGTGTGATGCGTCCCTGAGGGGTCGTCTCTGTCAGTCGACCCGCATGAACCCCTAACGCTCCGGGGAGGCCAGCGCGCACCACGCCCCCTGCCAGAATGAAAATGCAGGCGCTGTCGCAACGGCCAGTGACGAAAATATGCGCATTCGACTGTCTTAATAGTCGTCCGATAGCCATGGCGATTTCACCGTCTCCGCCTGCACTATTAAGCAGCACGATCAAGCCGGCTGGGATTGGTTCATCCATCAATGTGTCATGATTGTCTGACGTACCAATCTGTTCAACCAGCATGACTTGTGTTTGTGCCGTAATTGGCCCGTGAATTCTCACAACTCGGGTTTTGGTGAGCGCCGCCTGGCAGAAAGTACTTACCCCAAATACCAGGCCGAGCATCAAAACGCACAGGCGAAGATGCCAGCGTCTTCTGGTGATCGAAGCAGGTGATTTCATGGCGTAAACCGTTACAATGCAGATTCGTGATGCGCCATTCTATTCAATCTCCGACACAAGTCATGGATCTCAGCCGCTTTTCCCTTGAAGAACTCGAAACTTTGTTAAAAATCCTACCGGATGAGATTCACCGTCGTGAATCTGCAGACGACGATGCCGAGTTACGTAAACGTCGTGTATTTCTGGATTTTCAGGAGCTTGCAGCCAAGCAGGGTTT
>JACCDN010294571.1_pt1 | contig 21226 bp, 21 predicted proteins | sample 7441691 | NCBI WGS metagenome assembly JACCDN01 (sample SAMN15323439, study PRJNA562643) | freshwater metagenome | isolation source: river surface water | place: USA:Blue River Watershed | collected 2017-08-16 | reverse complement strand
TGAAGCTTCAACACCAGGAACTTTATTTGCTTCGGGATGACCTCCGAGAATTCCATCCTCTTTGCAAAAATGATCAAGTTCTTTGCGATCAAAAAAACCTTTGCGGCAAAGAACAGAATAAAAAGATAAACACCCATGTCCTTTGCTGAGAATGAAGCGATCGCGATCTTCCCATTTCGGCCTATTGGCATCAAATTTTAAAATTTTTTCATAAAGAACATTTAGAATTTCAACTAATGAAAATGCCGAACCAATATGCCCACGTCCAGAAGTGACGAGCATGTGAACAACATCTCGACGTACTTGTTTGCCTAACTCGATGTAATCAATTGTTGCCATATTGGTATCTCCAGATCATTTAATTGAGTAGATTCTAGAGATAAAAATACACTATTGGAACTAATATTAGAATGAAATAAATCAGTTTTTGCATGCGCCTTTTGAAGTCTTTCACCAATGAGATCTTGCAAGTTCAGATCTGGATTGGCGTGATATCGCCGTTGTAAAACCTCAGGATTTGCGATGTTAAGCACAATTAAAACCCACTCAAGACCGACTAGGTCAAGAACAATGCTTAAGCGCTTCCAAAATTTTAAATCTTGCTGATTTTCTAGTAAAAATTTTTTAATGACCTCGATTCTAATTTTTAAGTCAATATTTTGACCAGCGTGATGCAAAAAATCTGCAACAAGTTTTGCAGGGTCATCCCAACCAAAATATTCAAAATCAATAAAACAAAATTTTTCTCCAGTTGTCCAAATGGCATTGTGAATACCGAAATCAGATTGACTTAAAATTTTTTCATGAGCTTCAAGTTGTAATTGATCTGAAATTTGATATTTTTCCATCTTAACTTTGGTATTTTGGCGAACAATGTTGAAAAGTGGATAAAATATTTCATCTAAAAATTTTTTAACTTCAAAAAAACGCTGATCTTTTTGACATCCATCTTCAATTTGGGCCAATCGGCGTTCAAGATGAAGAAAGTAATCACGAATTGTACTTCTACTATCGCGAGCACTTAGATTTTGATCATATGTTTGGAGCCTAGAAATTTCTTGTAATTGACCTAAAAATTGTGAAAAAGAATGTATTAAATTATCACAATGAAAAGGGTTTTGGTTGACTTCGATAGCCTCATAGATTGCCATCCCCTGAACTTCGTCTTTTAAATATGGTTTGGGAGTATTAATACGAAATTGATTGAGATATTCCAGAGCATGGTATTCCGTTTCAAGAGTTGAAAATGAGTCGTTTACTCGTGAATATTTTTTTATAATAAAATTATTTTCTTTAGCGTCAGTGAAATGAATAATTTTGTTGTTCCCATTTCTCTTTAGCTGATGATAATTCTTCAATGGAAATTTAGTGAAAGAAAGATTTTTTAAATGATGAAATCCAATTTCATTTAATATTTTTAGATGATCAGCGATTTTTTCCCAAGAATTGAATCCAGAAGTATCAGGAGTGAAATGAATTTTTTCAATATTGGGAAAATTATGATCATTAAGAACTTCCTCTAGATCATCGATAAAAATATCAATTTTTAAATTCTTAATTTGTTTAATTTTTTCATCTCGAGTCGGTAAAAAAAAGAAATTTTCAGGTGGAATGTAGTCATAAAGATTGTGAGTTGTAATCCATGATTTAGCACAATCGATTAGCTCGATATGTTTTAGGTAATTTGAAGTTTTTGTTTTATGGCTTACTACAAAAAGTTCAACGTTTGGCAGATTTGCTAAAAAAGCTATAGTGGCTTTTGCGTGAGGGAAAAAATTAGCTTGTGATATATAGGTACCATAAACAAGGGCTTGCAGTTCTTGCCAACGAAAGTCATTGCCGTCAATTTCAATAAGTTTCTTTTTTATTTGGGCCTTGGATAGTTTTTCACCAGAACCTAAATGCCAAGATTTTTCTTTCGCAACAAAAGAAAAAAGTTCGTCATAGCAGATAATAGTGTTATCAAAATCAATTCCAATACGAGTTTTATCTTTCATAACGAGAGGAGATGTTGATAATTTCTTGGATATAATTATGAATTTCGTCAGCTTTAATTGGTATGTTTCCAATGCGGCTAACAGAAATTCCAGCTAAGCATGAGGCAAATGCAGAAGCTTCCATGAGATTAAGCCCATGGCATAATCCTAGAGCATAGCCAGACATGACTGAGTCTCCGGCACCTGCAACATCAATTGGGTTTTCTTCGAGAGCACAAAAATATTCAGATTCAATATCTTGATTGTTTGCTTTGTGCGTGTAAGCCAGAATTCCTTGACTTCCAAGTGTGATAACAACATTGCTATTATTTGTCTGGCGAATAAGCTTATGTGCAAGGGCTTCAAGGCCACTGGTCTGATCTGATAGGCCAATACGGGCTTCTTTTTCGGTTGGAGTGATCAATTCAATATTTTTAAATTTAGTAACATCGCCTAATTGGCTACTGCACTGAACATCACCAAAGACTTTTATTTTTTTCGCTTTAGAAACCTCAAAAATTTTATTTAAAACTTTATCAGTAATAACTCCGTAGACAAAATCGCTGATAATGATGCCGTGATAACCTTCAATTTTGTCGAGGTATTGCAAAATTTTAGCTTCAATATCAGAAGAGATATCATGTTGCTTTAAGCGACTAACGCGCAAAAGTTTTTGATTTTCAACCATGTAGCGAATTTTAAATGTGGTCGGCCTTGAAGGATCAGTAATAAAGAAGCAGTTTATTTTAGCATCGTCTAAACTTCTTTTAACAAAATCAGCAGAGGAATCGTTACCAAGAACTGAAACAAAAGTACAATCAGCACCAAGGGATTTAACATGTTGGGCAATGATTGCGGCACCACCGATAAACTCTTTATTCTCAATTTCACGAATGGCAAGAACAGGGGCTTCTGAACTCACACCCAAAGTATCACAAGAAACAAATTGATCAACGATCGTATCACCGATAACTAAGATTTTTTGTTTATGAAAATCATCAACAACTGATTTTAATTTACCTAGAGAAATATCTTGTTTCATACAAGTTTTAAAAAATTCTACTTTTCTTTTGTGAATAGCGGCAAAGGAGTTTTGAAAACGATCCATTTTAAAATTAGAGTGATCAACCTCTCCGGAGCTAAAAACAATTTGACCTTGGTGCTTTTCAACAGCAGAAATTTCATCAGCAATAAGTTCTCGTGTTGCTTCGAACTCGCGTCCCTTTATATAAAAATCAGGTTTTACCTTATGAATTAAATCCACGATAGAGTTTTCAAGAATGTATACGGCATCAGTCATTTCTAAGGAAGCTACACCCTCGGCACGTTCAGCTTCAGTATAATAATCGTCATTATCACCAAAGCTAGCAATTGTAGCCTGGTTGATTAATGCAATAACCAAAAGATCACCCTGTTTCTTAGCAAAATTTAAAAAGCGCAAATGTCCGGGGTGAATGACATTAAAATGGCCATGACATAAAACAACCTTTTTACCTTCGCTTTTAAATTTTTCAGAAAGAGCAACGGTGTGTTCAAAATTTAAAATTTTAGGATTTGTTGTATTTGCTTGTTTCATTAGCTTAAAGCCTCAAACCATTCTTTCGTTTCAGTTGCGATAGATTCAGGAGTCCAAACAGGAGCTTCTCGCCAGTAATTAATGTGCTTTAACATTTCGTTTACTCCACTTTCCAGGGATACTTTTGGAGTCCATCCTAGAAGTGTTTTAATTTTTGTAATGTCTGCAAATGTACAATCTGGTTCTCCCGGTCTTTTCGGAATGTAAGTCTTCTCGCCGCCAAGTAATTCTACGAGGCGATTTACAGAGTAGTGATTGCCACTTCCCACATTTAAAATTTCGCCAGTAAGGCGAGACTGTGAAGCTGTAAAGACAGCATCAACAACATCTGTAACAAAAGTAAAATCGCGAGTTTGATTTCCATCACCGACAATCGTAAAAGGTTTGCCTGCTAATTTTTGTGCAAGAAAAACCCCAAAGACCGCACCATAGGTGCCAGATGTGCGTGACCTTGGACCATAAACATTGAAGAAGCGACAACTAATAACTGGAAGTTTATAAAGTTTTCCCCAATGTAAAACTAATTCTTCTCCCATGCGCTTTGTAAGTGCATAGGGATATTCGGGTTTAATTTCTGATGTTTCTTCGGTGGGATATTTTTCTGGAATACCATAACAAGAAGACGAGGCAGAATAAACAAACTTTTTAATATTATTTTTTCCCCGGCAAGCTTCTAAAAGACGAAATGTACCTTGAACGTTTGCTTGATAGTAAGTAGCTGGATGTTGAATTGATGGAACAATATCTGCCAAAGCCGCTAGGTGATAGACATATTCAACGTTAGGAATAAGTGACTTTAAATCTAGCGATGGATCGTTTAAATCTTTTACGATGATTTTTAAGTTTTGGTTTTTTTCAACGTGCTCAAGATTTTTCAATCGCCCTGTACTGCAATTATCAACAACAGTAACTTCGAAATTTTCCTCAAGTAGCCTGTCAACCAAATGGCTTCCAATAAAACCACAGCCACCAGTTATCAGCGCTCTTTTTTTCATTGAACCTCCCAAAACAAATTAAGTTCAGAATAAAAATTGAAAATCTTGAAAGTTTTTTTCTGCATCAAGATATCTTTCTTCCGAGTCAATAGCATATCTTTTAGCATCTATTTTGTAAGCAAAAAGTTGATTTTTCCCTAAGAGAACAGGAAAGATATCCTTTGGAAAGTCTTGTGTTGTGTTGGACTTTATTTCTTTTAGTACGGCTGGCTTTATGCAGTAAATTGCCGAGTTAACCCAAATTCCATTTTTGTATTGTGCCAGAACATCATCAGATGGCCGCTCCAAAAATTGCACAATTTTCAAGTTTTGATCAAATTCAATAATGCTATTTGACGTTTTTCTTTGGTGAATGCAAATAGTGGCCAAGGCTTTTGACTTTTGATGCGAATCTAAAAGTTTACGGTAGTCAAGATCAGTAATAATATCGCCATAAATAACGATAATGTTTTCTGCATCAGCGCAAAAGTTTTCTAGTTTTTTAACTCCTCCCGCAGTACCACTGGGAGCCTTCTCATGGACGTAACTAATATTGACACCAAATTCTTCTCCCGATTTAAAATAATTCGTAATTTGATCGGCATGATAATAAAGATTCATCGCTATGTCGGATATACCACAAGCTTTTAATTGTCTAACAGTGTATTCAATCATTGGTTTGCCTCTTAAGGGCAACATGGGCTTAGGTGTGTTGACGGTATATTCTTTCATTCTGGTGCCAAGGCCTGCAGCAAGGATAATAGCTTTAGTTTTATTCATTTGGCATTTTCCTCGTAGCTTTTTGGCATATAAAAAGAGCGGCTTCTTTTAAATTCCAAAAGACGAAATCGGGAATTAAAAACTTTTCTTCCAGTACTAAACTTGTTTCAATAAATGGTTCACTTTCCGCGCCAGTTTTTAAAAGAATACTAGTGCAACCCACATGATTTCCTGCATACACATCAGAAAGTCGATCGCCAATTATAAAAGATCGCTGAAAGTCGATATTGAATTTTTTTTGAGCTGAAAGAAGCATTCCTGATCTAGGTTTCCGACATTCGCTGTCTTGGCGATAGGCCATGACTGTGGCACTGGGGTGAAAGGGAGAAAAATAAACATCATCAAAAAAAGCATTAGGATTTTCATCTTTGATTAAGTCTAAAATTTTGTTATTAATTGTCACCATTTCATCAAAACTAATGATTCCTCTGGAAACGACAGATTGGTTAGAAACCATAATAATTTTAAAACCATTTAGTCGTAAAATATCTAGAGCGCCGGCAACATCTTCAAGGATTTCAATATTATTTACAGAGCTTAGTGGCCCATTGTCTCTAACAATGACCCCATCACGATCAAGAAAGATGGCCTTTGTTTTCAAAATTATTTTAATCCATTATTCAACATAACCTTGATATTAAAATATCGTTTGTCTGTCATGGAATTTGGCAATAATCCTTTTTTAAAAGCATTATTTAAATCGATAACTGCATCTTCAATTGTCTTTTTTGGTTTGAAGCCTAATTCTGTTTGAATTTTTTTCGAAGAGATATGATAAGAGCGGTTATCGTCTGTGTTTGATTTTATAATTTTTACATCAGCACCAACAATTCGCTGAACCATGTTTGCTAATTCATCAACAGTTTGATTTTCAAATCCAGCATTGAAAATTTTCCCATTAACTTTTTCATGGGGAGCTTCTAATAAAAGTAAGTAAGCATCGACCATATCTTCAATATGAATATTTGGTCTTAGTTGCCCTCCACCAAAAACTTTAATTTCGCGATTATGAAAAGCGTGATTGGTTAAAATATTAACAATAACATCGAGTCTTTGGCGTGGAGAATAACCGCAAACAGTTGCAGGTCGAATGGTTGTAACGGTCCAGCTTTGATCAACGTATTTATTTAAAATAACTTCACAGTCAGCTTTAAACTTTGAATAATCAGTTAATGGTTCAAGACTCATGTCTTCTGTTACATTTGGTTCTTCTTTCACTCCGTAAACACTAGATGAAGAGGCATAGATAAATCTTTTTACCCCAGCAGCTTTTGATATTTGTACCAGTGGTTCGAAAGCATCTAGATTAATTGATTTGCCTAATTCAGGGTTAAGATCGAAACTAGGATCGTTAGATATGCAAGCTAAATGCATAACCACATCAACATTAACCATGGCTTTTTTTAAAAGTGCAGTATCTCGAATATCGCCTTTAATAATTTCTAATTTTGATTTATCAAAATCGCCACGTTCAAAAACATCTTCACCATACATCATGAGATCTATTACTTTTACTCGATGGCCAAGTTGAATAAGTTTTGGAGTTAGAACAGCTCCGACGTACCCAGCTCCCCCAGTGATTAAAATTGTCTGTGACATAGCGAAACTCCTTAAAAAAGACGAATATTACTCTAACAAAAAATTAAATCAGCTGACAATTCGTTTCTCCAAGAATAGTCTATTTTGTTATGACAGAGAGTGTAAGTGAAATTGATCTGGCAATTACAGGAGGGGGAATATTAGGACTTTGGTCGGCCCTTTTATTTCTAAAAAAATTTCCAGATAAAACCGTTGTTGTTTTTGAAAAAGAAAACTTTCTCGGAGAACACACGAGTGGAAGAAATAGCGAAGTTTTGCATTCTGGAATCTATTACCCAACAAATTCACTAAAACATCTAAGTTGCTTGCGAGGTAATTTACTGTGGCGTGATTACCTGAAATTGAAAAAGCTTCCATTTTTTGACAGTGGGAAAATTATTGCAGCTAAAAAAAATCAGTTATCAGAATTGGAACAACTTTATAAAAAAGGTGTTGATAATCATGTTTTAGGCTTAAGAAAATTAAGTAAATCAGAAGTAGCTAGCTTCTCAAATATTATCGATTTCGAAGAAGGAGTATTTATTTCTTCTTCGGCCGTTTTAAATGTCTCAGAAAATCTTCGAGCACTCAGACAAGATGTGGAGGGTTTGGGGGGAGTTGTGCTAACTCAAAATTTTGTGAAAATTAAAGCTCATACTAGTGAAAACTTTGATTTATTGGTTGGTAAAGATTTAATTAGAGCAAAAAACTTATTGAATGTAGCAGGACTTTTTGCCATCGAATTGCGAGAGCAATTAGGTTTGAATGGTTTTGAAAATTACTACGTCAAAGGTTGTTATCTAAAATTAAAAAAACCACTTGATGTAAGAACATTAATTTATCCCATTCCTCCGAAACACGGCTTGGGACTGGGTGTTCATTTAACAATTGACACTGCCTATGATCAAAAATTTGGCCCTGATACTACTGAGGTATCGGAAGTTAACTACGATATCAACGAAACTATTTTTGAAAAAATGATTCCTTCAATTCAAGAGATTTTTAAAGGTGTTCATGCTCGAGATTTAATTCTTGGTTACTCTGGAATTAGACCAAAGGTAAAACAAAATGGAGTACTCGTCACAGACTTTCTTTTTCATACCGCAAAAGAACATGGGAAAAGAGGGTATTTTGAATTTTTAGGAATAGAGTCGCCAGGCGTTACTGCGGCACCAGCTCTTGCAGAAATTTTTGTTCAAGCTTTTTTGTCATAGCGCCTTGGCATATAAAGGCGGTTTAAGGTATTTTTTGTAGGTAATTTTAAGGGTTGATCATGGAAATTAAAAACAAAATAAAAACCAAACCTTCACTTGGGACTTGGCTGACATTACCTTCAACTGCGATTGCAGAAATGGCATGTCGTGCAGGTTTTGACTGGGTGGTCATTGATTTAGAACATAGTACACTTACTTTGGAAACAGCAGGAGAGCTTATCCGCACCATCGATCTATGTGGAAAAAGTCCATTTGTTAGAATTTCTGAAAATGATTCGACACTGATCAAGAGAGTTATGGATTCGGGAGCACATGGAATAATTGTACCCATGGTAAATTCCTTTGAGGATGTAACGAAAGCATATGAAGCAATTCATTATCCACCAATTGGAAAAAGAGGTGTGGGATTATCCAGAGCACAAGGCTATGGTGCAAACTTTAAAGAACACTGGGAGTGGGTAAAGACCAAATCAACTTTATTAGTACAAATTGAGCATAAAAATGCATTAGAAAATTTAGATGAAATTTTTGGATCAAAATTAATTGATGGTTATATTATTGGTCCATATGATTTATCGGCCAGCCTAGGAGTTCCAGGGGAATTTAATCATCCAAAAGTCCTAGAGGCTCTTAAAATTATCGAAGAGATGGCCCAAAAATACGATATCCCCAAAGGAATTCATTTGGTTGAAATGGATGAAGTTGCATTGAAGGAAAAAGTTAAAGCTGGTTATAAATGGATTGCTTACGGTGTAGATTTTCGGGTTATTGATCGAACCTATCGCTTAGCAAATACGGTTTTAGAAACTGTGACAAAAGAGGTTTGATTGGTGAATAAAGTTTATCGAGTAGGTATCGCGGGTTTTGGTGTCGTTGGTGAAAGAAGAAGATTTTATATTGACCAACATCCTAATTTGAAAACAGTCGCTGTCTGTGATCAAAAATTTTCTGAAAGTGGATTTCTTCCTGATGGAGTGAAGTATTTTTCAAACTACAAAGCTCTTTTGCAAGAAGAACTGGATATTTTATTTGTCTGCTTAACTAACGACATTGCTGCCGAGGTAACAAAAGAAGGATTGTTAAAAAATCTTCACGTTTTCTGCGAAAAACCTCCTGGAAAGGATGTTCAGGACATTAAATCCGTTCGCGAAGTAGAACTAAAATTTCCTAAGTTGAAATTGATGTATGGGTTTAACCATCGCTACCATGATTCGGTTAAAGAGGCTCTGCAAATCGTTTCCTCTAAGGAATTAGGAAAGGTTCTCAATATGCGCGGAGTTTACGGAAAATCTCAAATAGTATCTTTTAAATCAGACTGGAGAACAAAGCGGAGTATTGCCGGAGGAGGAATTCTTCTTGATCAAGGGATTCATATGGTTGATCTCATGAGATTATTTGCGGGAGAGTTCAAAGAAATTCATAGTTTTATCGACAATTCTTACTGGAAGCATGATGTTGAGGACAATGCTTACGCCCTAATGAAGTCAGAGTCAGGAATAGTGGCTTTTTTACATTCAACGGCAACGCAATGGAGGCATCGATTCCACTTAGATATAAGTTTGGAACACGGAAGTATTGGACTTTCGGGAATTTTATCTGGTAGTAAAAGTTACGGAGCAGAGACAATAACCGTTTCATATAAAGCCCCTAATGAAAGCGGGGATCCGAAAGAGATAACAACTAGATACAACGAGGATAATTCTTGGCGCGATGAAATTTTAGCTTTTGTTGAGTATGTTCAAAAAGACATTCCAGTTGTTCAAGGTTCTTCATTTGAAGCCTATAAAACAATGGAATTAGTATATAAGATTTACTGTGCAGATGAAAAATGGAAGAATAAGTATAATTTAACGGCCGAATAGGACAAATAAGGGATTTTTTATGAACAATGTGGAAAGAGCGTTTAAGGTAAAAGAATCAACTCAGCATTTTGTTAAGCAGTATTTAGAATATTTAAAAACTGTTCTGGATAAAATTAACCTAGACGACGTTGCGAAATTTATTGATGTAATTAAAGAAGCTAGAGAAAAAGATCAATTTATTTATTTCATTGGAAATGGTGGAAGTGCTGCGACAGCAAGCCATTTTGCTAACGACTTAGCAATTGGAACTAGAACATCTAAAAAACCATTCAGGATTATGAGTTTAACTGATAACGTTCCAGTGATTACTGCAATTGGAAATGATTTTGGCTATGATGATATTTTCACAAAACAATTAGAAGCATACTTAAAACCAAATGATGTTGTAGTTGCAATTTCTGCAAGTGGTAATTCACCTAATGTTGTTCGTGCACTTGATTTAGCAAAAAGAAAATCTGCAAAAACAGTAAGCATTACTGGCTTTGACGGTGGTAAAATTAAATCATCAGCAGACATTAACCTTCATGTTCCAAGCGAAAAAGGTGAGTATGGGCCAGTTGAAGATGTACATATGATTTTTGATCACATCGTAGGGAATTATTTTTTACATCTATGCAGAGAAGAGTAATACCCAGTCTAGAGTTTGAAGATCTGATAAGAAATTGTTTTTTATCTGCAGCTAAAATTTTAGAGGAAGTACCAAAAAAAATAGATGAATTTCAAGACAGAGAGATCAAGTTGCGAGTAGATTCAAGACTTGATCTTTTTTTTAGAAATTGTTTAGAAAAGCATACACCATATCCTGTTTACTCTGAAGAATCGAAAGGCAACAGTTTAGATCTTAGTAAAACTTGCTGGATCGTTGATCCTCTTGATGGTTCGCTTAATTTTTTTAGAGGCATTCCGTTTTATACGAGCTCTATTGCTTTATGGATCGATGGAAAACCTAAATTGGGGTATATTTATGATTATGCCCATCAAGAATTTTATTCGGCGGATGTAGATGGTGTTGCCAAGTTGAATGATCAAATTTTGCAGATTAAAGCACTCAATTCCCATCAGATTAAAGCGACAGGAATACCAAGTCATTCGGAAGTAGAAAGTTCAATTAGTATGTTTATAGAAAGCTTGAAATCCTACAAAAAATTACGTTGGTTGGGTTGCGCTTCACTATCTTTAGCTTACTTAGCAAGTAATCGTTTAGATGCTTATGAAGAGCGAGGAATAAAAATTTGGGATGTTGCCGCAGGTTTGGCCCTTGTTCTCGCGGCTGGCGGAAAAGTTCAAATAGATCAAATAAATGCAACTACTTTAAATGTAGTCGCAACAAATGGATAATTATGAAGTGGGCCTATCTGTCACATTATTATAATGATTCGACACCTGGTTATGGTGGAAAACAAGATTTTAAAATTATGCCAACGAAATGTATTGCTAATGGCGATACATGCAATCAAATACAATTTACAATGAGTAATCATGTTGGAACTCATATTGATTTACCAGCGCATTTTTTTGGGAATGGAAAGATTATAAAAGATTTTTCACCTGAAGAATGGTTATTTGAAAATGTTGTGGTTGTTGAAGTTGATTTGAAAAATAACGAACTGATACAATCTAACCATCTGCCGAAATTATCAGAAAATGTAGAATGCTTGTTGCTTAAGACAAGTTTTGAATCAAAAAGAACGCGAAGTGATTATTGGCAAGAAAATCCAGGTTTAACAAAAGAGCTTGGAGATTTTTTAAAGATCCAATACAAAAAATTACGAGTAATCGGTTTTGATTTTATTTCGGCCACAGCTTATCAACATCGTGAAGAAGGGAAGCTTGCACACCGAGCATTCTTGGGCAATGAAAATGGACCAGCTATTTTAATAATGGAAGACATGAGATTAGTAGATGTGAGTAGTAAAACGAAAATTAATTTACTGATTGTTTCTCCTTTATTGATTGAAAACGCAGACGGGGCACCAGTTACTGTAATGGCGAAAATAGAAAATAGTTTTTAAAACGTAATGAGGATATATGAAAATAGTTGCAATGATTCCTGCGCGTATGGCGGCATCGAGATTTCCAGGAAAACCTTTGGCCAAAATTTTAGATCTTTCAATGATCGAACACGTAAGGAGACGGGTTTTGAAATCGAATCTTTTTGCAGAAGTGTACGTGGCCACATGTGATCTTGAAATAAAAATTGAAGTAGAGAAATATGGTGGTAAAGTAATCATGACAAAAAATACTCATGAGCGCTGTACTGACCGTGTCGAAGAGGCGGCCCAAAAAATTCAAGCCGATATTATTGTAAATGTGCAAGGTGATGAGCCTGTTGTAATGAGTGATAGCCTGAAAAAACTCATTGGCCCATTTTTTGATAATAAAAGTTTGCTGGTCACTAATATTGTAAATCCTGTTTTTAATGAAGCGGAATTACATAATCTTAATGTCGTTAAGGCTGTATTATCTAAAACGCAAAAAATACTTTATATGTCGAGATCAGCAATTCCAGGAAAAGAATTTGCAAAAGAAGTTAACTACTATAAGCAAACAGGATTAATGGCCTTTAAAAAAGATTTCTTGCATCTTTATTCGACATTATCGCCAACTCCACTGGAGATTAAAGAGTCTTGTGATATGTTGAGACTACTTGAGCATGATTATGCTATTCAGGGAGTAATCTGTACTGAAAAAAGTATTGGTGTCGATATTCCTGCACAAGTGAAAGATATTGAGGAATATATTTTAAATAATCCTATACAAAAAAATATTTACCAATCACTCATCTAAAAGTTTAGCATGAAATAATCCGGAAATTGCAGCTTCTCCCATAGCAAGAATCCCCTCGATTGAGGATCCTCCAATATGTGGTGTACAATAAAAATTCGCTAAATTAAGTATGTCTGTTTTTAAAAATGGTTCCTCTTCAAAGACATCAAAACCAGCAGAAAAAGAACTATTTTGTTTAAGTTTTTGAAAAAGAACTTCTTCATCAACAATTCCACCTCGAGCGGTATTAATAAGAATTGAAGATTTCCCCATTGACGCCAAAAGACTTTGATCAACAATTTTAGTGTTAGCTGCATTTTTGGGAATATGAATACTAACGATTTGATTTTCGGTAAATAATTCATTAAGTGAAACTAGCTTGAGATTATGTTCTTTAATAAAGTTGAAGTCGGGATTAATTTCAGTACAAGAAATTTGACACTGAAAAGCTTTAAGCAATAAAACAAGCTCTTTTCCGATATTGCCTAACCCTAAAATTCCAATTTTTTTTCCTGTCAGATTGTTCCCAAAGTGCGGGGACCAGTCACCATCTTTTAAGTTTATATTAGATTGATACGATTTTCTAAGGAGCGTGAGCATCATTTGTAAGGCAAGTTCGGCAACCCCTCTTTTGTTTGTACCAGATTGATAACTCCATTTAATTTTAAATTTTTTTAGAGAATCAAAGTTTATATTGTCAGTGCCAACACCGTATTTGCTTATAATTTTTAAATTTGGCAATTGCGCCAAGATATGATCGTTGATTTTCTCCAAGGCGATAATGGCGGCGTCAGCATCTTTTAAAAATTCAATTAATTCATGTTCAGAAAATTTTTTTCCATCATCATTAAAATAAGAATTAGGAAAATGAGAAAGTAATTTTTCTCTAAGAACTGGGTTTTTTGAAAAAGATTTACTGGTAATTGCTATCTTCATTTAAACATTCCAAGGAGTTTGTCGTAGTGATTCTGCTTTGGTTGATAAAAATAATTTTTAATATACTGTCGGCATTGTGCTCTTTCATTATGTAAACAATTATCTTCCAATGCTAGGAAATATTCTATTGATGAAATGAGTTCACGTTTGTCTGAAAAACTTCGTTTCAGATGTTGAATTTTAAAAAGTGGATCATGTGAGAGGAAGAATTGATCACGATAATTTAAAATCGGATTTCCAGCAAAAGAGCTCTCTAGTGATACGGTTGATCCCCAATAAATTGTAAGATCAGTTTGTTCGATATCTGTAAGTAGAGGAGCTATGCTTACAGTCGCGAAGGATTCTAGTTCTTGGTAGTTAATGTAATTTTTAAATTCACGATAAGGCATTGCGGGATGAAAACGAAACACAAGTGAGAAATTATTTTGAGTAAAATAATCTTTGGCAGAAAGAATAATATTGATCATGGTCTTTGCACTAGCAACCGCTTCGACGGCGACAAGAATTTTTTTATTTATGGGATTAATTTTTGGTTTGATTTGGTAAAGATATTCATAACGAAAAGCACATAACGGTTCAATCGTAGGAAGATTATTAGTCGCAATTTCAAGATTAAACTCCCGTAAAATATTGGCAGTTTCTAATCCAGTGGTGAAAATTTGATTTGGTAATAAATTGTTTTCAACTTCCCAATCAAGAAAGCGCATTCCTAATGTTGATTCTGGTACAACCGAGTGTTGAAAGCCTATAATGATTGCAGATTGTGAAGATTCACGACATGCAAGGATTGTAACTTTTTCCCACGAGTTGTTTTCAAAGGTTAAATGATAAGTTTTAACCTTAAGTGATTTAAAAATTCGACTAAAGGCTAAGTAGAAAAGCAAATGAAAATAGGTCGTTGCGTGCATCATCTCATTATGCAGCTCTGTGGCCCAAGGATCTGCATTTTTAGCAAAACCAAATGAGAATTTTATCTGCCAATAAAAAGCTTTAAAGAAATCAAAAAAATTTAAAAAAGCGAACCACGGAAGTATATGTATTTTAAAATTTAAAAGATTCTTAACTTTGTGAAAAGGCATTAACGGATCAACGACAATAAGATAGTCATTTTTTTTAATGATCTCATCTGTGAGTTTTCCAAAAAAAGGATCCTGTAAACCATTTTTTGTAAATGATGATTCATAACAAAAAGTTTTGTGCAAAAGAATTTCTTTTTCTTTAAGTATTTGAACAATGGTTTCTTTTCGTTTTTTAAATCTTAACCTTAAAAAATTTAATCGAATAAAAAGTACAAAAGTTTCTTTTAAGGAGCTTGCTAGCGACTTTTTACGAGTAGATTCAGTATTAAAATTATTGAAAAAAGAGTGAAATCGAATTCTAGAATTTAAAAACAACGCAGACCAAAAAAATAAGGGAAGACGATATTTTTTGGGATCTAAATTTTTTTTAATTTCGTAAATGATATCCATAATTTTAAACCAAAAAAAAGCGCGAAGGAGTAACAATTATAAGCCCTTGTCCTATCATAAGTCAGCTGTTATGTTATCAATACTCAAATTTTAATTTAAAATAGGATTTTTAGTATGCAATTTAAAGATCATGCTCGTAGTTTAAAGCGTCGCTTGGTAGAAGTGAGAAAGGCATTGTTAGTAGGTCCTTTCAAACATGAAAAAGCGCAAAAATACGAACTAAAATCAGCAACCGCAACGATGAAAGAATATTTTGAACAGCTTTATCAAAAATATGAAACCAAGAAAAAAAATGGGGAAATCTACCATACAAGTGATAATCAATTTTTTGCAAAGGATGAAGTACTTTGGCAAAAATTTCTTGAAGATACAAAAGGTAAAACGGCCCTTGAAATTGGCTCTGGACCATTTGGCTATTTAGTTTTTACTGATTGGGTAAAAGCAAGACATGTTATTGATCCGCTAATTAATAGTTACCGTGAGGTTCAGTTAAAACATTTTAATCGAACTTTTTTTACTGATGCAATTCATACTTATTCATATCCAGCAGAAACACTAGTCTCAGAGCTGGTAAATACCATTGATGGCTTTATTGTTTGTCGAAACTGTATTGATCACACTGAGGACCCTTGGACAATTCTTTATAATATTTGTCAGTATGCCAAACCTGGAAGTTATTTACTTTTTTGGGCAGATATTTGGCATATTGGTGGATCAATTGATGAAGGCCACCACAGCGTTACAAAAAACAAAGATGTTATTGAAGCCTTTTTAACTGGTCAGGGATATAGAATTTTAAAAACTCATGATGGAATTAGCACCCATGGTAACACAATTGACTATGGCTGTTTAGCCGTTAAAGTTTAGAATTTGAAATATGGGAAATGAGCTTACTCTTTTTTTCTGAGTGGGCCATCGGATAAATAAAGGGTGATAAAATTAGATCAAGTCCAGCGCTAAAGAGACAATTTACCACACTTAGATAACGTCCTTGACCTCTAAGTGTTAGCGCGTTTGAAATATTCCAAATAAATACTCTTTTTATAAATAGCTTGTACCCAGCAAACTGTCGGTACTTCAAAAATACACTCTTTATATCGCTTGCATGATTGAGAGGATTTGCAGTGATCGAAGTAATGTGAGATCTGTAGTAGAGAAGAAATTCGTTAATGAATAAATATTTCGTTTGGGCCAAGGCCATTCTTAGCCACAAATCTAAATCTTCAGCAGCTTTAAGACTAGTATCAAATCCACCAACTTTTTCTAGAGCTGATTTTTTTACAACAACTGAAGAAGTTGCAATAAAACTTCGCCGATAGAGCTGATTGAAAAATGGAAATTTTGAGTTGAAAAATTTTCTTGGAACAACCTTTACCCAGGGACGGTTTCCGCTTCCAACACTAAAAGCAGTTGAAGTCATTTCCACGCCGGAATTGTTTTCAATAAACAGTCTAGTTATTTCCAATTTTTTAGGCAACCAAAGATCATCACCATCTAAAAAAGCAATCCATTCGCCTTTACTTTCAATGACACCGCGATTTCGAGCAGCCGAGACACCTTGGTTTTTTTGATTTATGAGTCTCACTGGATATTGAGAAACTACTTCAGCAGTATTGTCAATTGAACCATCATTAACAACAATGATCTCCAGAGGTTTTTCTGTTTGATTAAGAATGGATTGTATCGTTTCCCCGATAAACTTTGCAGAATTATAGGCGGGGATGACAACTGATATTGTTAACATTTAAAACCTAAATTTAACGAACTTCTTAAAGAACCCGTTATAGACCGAACACAGGTGGAAATTATAGGCTCGGCCATGAAGTCTTAGCAATAAAAAGTTTATTTATTAGTCATTGCAGAGTATATTTTAATATTAATAGAAACCCTTCGGAGATCACTACCTTTGAATTCTTTCTTGTCGCGATATAAATCATTCGTAATCTCACTCTCTGCAGCGTTGATGGTTTTTTTTATAACTTTTGCCCTCTTTTATGAAAAATCTTACTACTCTTACATTCTTAACTTTTACACATCTGGTCAGATCGGATCGATTGTTGAACGAGAAAAATTAGTTAAATCAATAAATACTCCGTTTGTTGATGAAGATGGTGACACCTTCTATCTTGATGATGCCAGTTGGGTTGTGAAGGAAAAAGAATCATATTTGGAATTTGGAGGAAGATATTACACTCACCGTGCAGCAATAAAAGAAAAGAAAAAAAATCAAGTAGAAGCAATTATGAATAAAAGATTGATCGATTTTTTTGCGAGGGATTTATGCTTAGCGGATTATCGAATCATTGCAAAAAATCAAAACTTTATTCAAGAAATCGATAAATTAAAAAATCAGGAAGTTAATTGTGTAAGCGATTTGAAAATGCAATTAAAGGGACATTTTAAACTGTTTTTTTTCCTACTTGATGATTCAAATCGAAATCTTAAATTAGTTTTCATTTCGCTGATTATTTCAATATTTTTTGGAGTTGTAACATACGGAGCTTTAAAGCTAACTTATGACAAAAAATAGACTGTCTTTTACATTTATTATTTTGGCTTTTTTTGTGCTGTTTTACTTTTATGCTTTCAATACAATCACGAGCTTAAACGGTGAAAAATTTTATAATAGTAATGTTCTACAATCAGATGTCATCACATATCTTGATTACTACTCTCGAGAAATTGCAGGCCGACCTTTTTTCGAATGGTTTTTAAAATTAGAAAAGGCCAATGTCAGCTTAACTTATTTTTCGGCCATTATCGGTTATCTATCAGACACAAACATTCCAGACATGGTCTTAACGCTTTTTTTTATGGGAATGATTTTTTGTTTTATTAGAAAAATTTTAAGTAGCACTCGATCACAGGCCCTGTGGACAAGCTTAAGTTTGCTGTTGCTTTTTCCTTTTTGTATTTATTCACAAACAATTTCCAAAGAACTTTTACTTCTAGGCTTAACGATACTTTTTTTATGGAGTGTTTTTACTGAACGAATTCTTGTGCAGGTTGTTGCACTGATATTCATTTTTGCGGTGAGGGTTTATTTTGGCTTAATCTCACTGGGAGCACTCATTCTTTTTTTGGGATATCAAAAATATGGCAAACGGTTTATTCAATTTGTATTTTTCAATGCAATTTTTATATTACCGTTTTTATATAAAAAAATTTTCGCAAATTTTTTTGCAATTACGGGGATAAAAAATGCTACCGGGTTAACTGGATATTTTTTAGCAGTGGTCGATATTCCGGGAAGTTTGATTTTATGGGCACCAGTAAGAATTTGTCAAAATCTGATGGAGCCATTAATCGGTGTCACTCAACAAGATTGGCGAGAAATAATTTATTCACCATCTATTTTATTAGAAACTCTGGCGTCTATGGGGACTTTTATTTTTTTAATTCTTTTTTTAAATTCATTTATTAAATATAGAACGAGTTTAACAAATGCTACAAAAATGCTTGCAGCTTATCTTGGAGTTTATCTTTTAGTTATTGGCTTTTTGCCAATTATTCATTTTAGATATCTATCTTTAATTTTACCATTTTTTGGCATGTTTATTGACTTAGTAGAGAGTGAAAATAGTGAAAATCAAAGTTTTAGTTAATGCACTTTCCGCTTTACAAGGCGGAGGGCAAACATATTTATTGAATTTATTAAAAGATCCACCAAGTGAAAATTTTGAAATTCATCTTTTAGTATGTCCAAAAAATAAGCATACTTTTTCAAATTTAAGTGGAATTCTGTTACACGATATCGGTCATTGGGGAAATTCCGTTTTAAAAAGAACTTTTTGGGAGACATTTTATCTTCCTAAATTTTTAAAACATAAACAGTTCAATGTACTTTTTTCCCCGGGAGGAATCGTGCCTCTTAGTTTGTTTAGAAATAAGCAGACAAAATTAGTAACTGTCAGCCAAAACATGCTTCCTTTTTTACCAGATCAAGTAAAGTCTGCAGAAACTCTGTTGTTTAAAATTAAACTGATTCTTTTGTTTTTTGCTCAATCGCTTTCATTTAAAAAATCTGACATGCTCATTTTTTTATCAAAATATGCTCAATCAAAAATAGGAAATGCAATTAATTTAAAAAATCAATCAGTCGTTATTCCGCATGGGTTGTCCGAACTTTTTTGGGATAAAAAAGAAAAAATAAATGAAGATTATGCATTATATATTTCAAGTTTTTTCGGATACAAGGCGCAAATTGAGTTAATCGAAGCATGGGCCATGCTAATAAAAAATTATCCAAATATTCAAACAAAACTCTACCTGATTGGTGACTATAAAACAGATTATGGGACATTCGTAAAAGCATTGATTGAGAAAAGAAATTTGACTAATGAGGTAAAGCTTTTAGGTTCTATTTCCTATCCAGAAATCCCGGCTTTTGTGCAGTCATCACGTTTAAATATATTTTCTTCGACTTGTGAAAATTGTCCAAATATTTTGCTTGAATACTTGGCTTCTGAACGACCTATTATGTGCTCAAATTGGGAGCCAATGCCAGAATTTTCTGGAGACGCCACTATTTTTTATAACCCAAAAAGCATAGATGATACTTATTTAAAATTAGAAGAAATTTTTATAAAAAAATTATATGACTTAGATGGTTTGGCGAAAAAAGGATATGAAATTTCAAAAAATTATAATTGGAGCATTACAAGAGCTAAAACCTGGGATGCAATTAGAAATTTATTTTAATTGTTCTTAGGCCGTTTCCAAGACATGCCATTACATGATGAAACATGTTTTAGAAACTAGAGGGGTTTGGGAAAAATATCAATTACAAAATCCTTTGTTTGAGTTACCCTTTGCTGGCCTACAGTTTAAAAACATAAGGAATATTGTCGATGAAAATTCTAATTTTCGGTACTGCGGGAATGATAGGACATCGAGTTTGGATGGAAGCGAACCAAAATCCCCAGCATTCAACTTATGGAATCATTCGCAAATCAATAACTCACTACTCAAAATTTAATATATTTAACGAAAACATTTTCGATAATGTAGATGTAAGTAATTGGGAGAGTGTTGAGCAAATTTTAAATCAAGTTAAACCAGATTGTATTATTAATGCACTGGGAATCACAATTAGGAAAAAAGAAATAGAGGATATTCAAAAAGCGTTAGAAATTAATTCCTTTTTTCCAAGAAGGCTTTTGAAATGGGCCCAGGCTAATAACTCTCGTGTCATTCATTTAAGTACGGATTGTGTTTTTGATGGTAGTTCTGGGCAATATTTAGAAATAAGCCAGCCGTCAGCACAAGATCACTATGGTAAAACAAAATTTTTGGGAGAAATAGAGGGAGATCGCGCTCTTACTTTAAGATTCTCATGTATTGGACGAGAGCTTGAGTCACATACTGAGCTTCTTGATTGGTTTTTGTCCCAAGCAGGAAAAAAAATTAAGGGATATCGCAGGGCCATATATTCAGGAGTAACGACACATGTCGTTGCTAGAGAAGTAATTAGGATGGTCGAAAATTTTCCTAATTTAAATGGTGTTTTTCAACTTTCAAGCTCGCCCATTTCCAAGTATGATTTGCTTCACCTTATTCAAGAAACATATAAAATTCAAGTGGAGATTGAGCCATTTGATGGGTACCTGGCCGATAAATCTTTAGTTTGTGAAAAATTTAAAAACGCGACAGGATTTATCCCAATGACTTGGGAAGAAATGATAAAAGAATTATATCAGGATAAAAAAATTAATTACTAGTGGAGTATTTAAAATGTTTACGGGAAAAACAATCCTAGTTACAGGCGGAACAGGTTCAATGGGAAAAACTTTTGTAAAAAGAGTTTTATCTGGAGAGCACGGAATACCTAAAAAAGTTATAGTATTCTCTCGTGATGAGGGAAAACAGCATTATATGAGATTAGATTATCTTCATAAAAAAGTTTCAACAGATGAAGTAATTTATAACAATTTTAAAAACGTTTTAGAATTTAGATTAGGTGATGTGCGTGATTATGCAGCTGTATGTGCAGCGGTAAAAGATGCAGATATCGTTATCAATGCGGCAGCACTAAAACAAGTGCCAGCATGTGAATATTTTCCTCATCAAGCAGTTCTCACCAACTGCATCGGTGC
>JACCDN010949331.1_pt1 | contig 21229 bp, 20 predicted proteins | sample 7441691 | NCBI WGS metagenome assembly JACCDN01 (sample SAMN15323439, study PRJNA562643) | freshwater metagenome | isolation source: river surface water | place: USA:Blue River Watershed | collected 2017-08-16 | reverse complement strand
GGTGAGTAAGGGCGCTAGGCGCACATAATCAAACCCAAGTGTTTCAATAATATCGGCGCTGGATTCGCTGGTGCCAGCATGTGACAAGCAAGCTCCGCATTCAATATTGTGGAGTGCATTAATAGTGGCAGCAGCGTCAATGGGGTGAAGTGCAACCCAAGGTTCTTCGAAAATAAAAATTAAACGACGTTGCCCCCGCAAACGCGAGCTGCGCAATACATTAGCCGCAAACGAAAAGAAGGATTTTTGTGCGAGTGTTTCATCCGATAAATGAATAAACAGGCAGGCGTTTTCACGCGCGTAATTATCAGTCGTAATCGCGTTAACTGCCGACTGTAAAACCCAGCGGTCTAAATCTACTCGCATGCTGGAGTGTTTAAGATAGTGCAAGAATTTTGCGGCGGGGATAAGTTCATCATCGCTCAGGCGCCAGCGTACTAGCGCTTCGTAATGTTCTATATGATCGCTTTCAAGGGTGATCATGGGTTGATAGCAAATGCGTAAATTTTCTTCAGGTAAGTGATCGCTAAAACTGATGCCAGAGGTGGACGCGGCGATTTCTTCATCGCTAATCTCTTGAGTGTTTATTGTTCCCGAATCGATTGGAGGGGAAGGCGGTGAAACGGCCTTTTTAGCGAGCTCATAGGCTTTTTCAGCATTGGCGAGCGCGGAATTAGCCGCGCCCAATTCCGCATCCAAGAAGTGAACACCAATATGGGTATTGATCACAAAGACTTCATCACCAAGGCAATACACTTGGTTGGACATTTGCTCAGCAATTTGCGCGGCGCGTATCTGATGTTGCGCGCGGCTACGTTTTCCCACCAATACGCAGGCAACAAAATTCGCAAGGTCTGACCACTGTTCTTCGCTGCCAATAATGTGCGCTAAACGCTCGCAAAATTGCTCGTGTAATTGGGCAGAGCCAGCCGGGCCATATTTGCTATAAAAGCTTTCTTCTAAATCTAAACCTGCGTAATAAAGTGCGGTAGGTGTTTGGTGCGAGTGATCTTCTTGTAATTCGTTATCTATAGCCGCAAAAAAATAACTGCGGGTAATTTGCTGATGGTGTTGCGCGCGTTGGGTAATGGATTCAATGCGATTTTTTAACGAAAAAGTATCAGTAATAGCGCGCTCACAGGCGTTAACTAAAGCGCCCATATCCACGGGTTTGGTAAGTACAGCGTTTACGCCAATGCTTTCGATAAATTGGCGCAAGCGAACAGAGGTATCAGCCGTCACAAAAATAATTGGCAACAATAAAAATTGTTCGTGCTGACGTAAAAGTGTCGCTAGCTCAATGCCGTTAATTTCTGGCATATGCATATCCAACACCACTAAATCGGGTTTAAATTCAGTGGCGCGCTGCAAACTTTGCATGGGGTTAGAGATGCAAATAACCTCCATACCTGCGTGACGTAAAATTTCGGCGTGATAGTTTGCAACTAACTCTTCGTCATCCACAATCATAACCTTGTGGGTGATTTCGCTGGTTTTTATGGTGTGAATTAAGGTGTTAACCAAAATCGTGAAGTCAATTGGTTTGGTGATGTATGTGGCGCAACCGGCGCGTAAGGCGCGTAAGCGCGTGTGCATATCTGTGCGTGCAGATAAAAAGATAATGGGTACATCTTGTGCAACGCGCGTTTTAATGTGATTAATGGCATCAAAACCTAAGCTTCCATCGCTCATAAAATTGGGATCAATCAATACCACGTGGGGTGATTGTATTGCTAACTGTTGGATGCAAGCAGCCGCAGAATCAAAGTGCTGCACGCTGAACCCCGCTTGGCGCAGATACACAATCATCAAAGCAGATAAGGAATGGTCTGCCTCCACTAAAAAAATCGATTTACCTTCGCCAGTGTTGGTAGGTATAGCGATATCACTTAAGTTAGTTGCTGCATTCACATGGGTGAGAGTACGGCCAAGTACATTCACCATTTGGTCGATCATTTCAAACTCAATGCCGCCCATAGGTTGGCCGAGCTCTTGGTAATCCATTAAATACTGATCGAGTAATTGTGCGGTTTGGCTGACCTCAGGTAAGCCAAAGCTGGTACCTGAGCCAACTAATCGGTGGGCTAATTGCTGAAAGGTTTTAAAGCCTTTTTCACTCCAGCGCAGATAGCGTAGATGATGCCAAAGATCTTCCAGTTGATGAGCTTTTTGCGGCAGGCTCTCAAGGAATTGGCGCTGCAAGTGTTGGATATTGTGATCGAATGATTGAGTCATGAATAGGTTCGGCTCAGGTTGTGTTTCATTGAGTATAGAACTCAATAAATGACCGCTAGATTTGTTTTGATCTAAAAAACAGCATGAGCTAATGATTCTTATAGGTTAGGATCGCGCCCATTGTTAAATATAGAGTTGTACTATGAAGACCTTAGCGAAGTGTTTTGGCTTTTTAAGTGTTTTAGCCTGTGCCGCTCAAGCCCAAACGGGCATAGAAACTTTGGTTGTAACTGGTGAGCGTACCCATGATTCCGTCGTGGGAGCGCAGTTGCTGGATGTGACTGAACTTCAGCCCGGCAGCCGTGCCGATGCCGCTGAACTCCTGCAGGGTATTAATGGTGTGCAGGCCGATAGCCGCTCAAATTACGCACAGGATACTCGTATTACCTTGCGTGGTTTCGGCGCTCGTTCCGCTTTTGGTGTACGCGGATTGGATCTGCAGGTTGACGGCATTCCACTCAGTATGCCCGATGGCCAAGGCCAGTTTTCCGGCGCGGTTCTGGATGGCGTTACTAAAATCAATGTGCTGACCGGGCCAGTGGCGGCACTTTATGGCAATGGGGCGGGTGGGGTGATTAACCTGCAAACCTCTGCGCCGAAAGTTAATCGAGTTTCTGCGGATACAGCAGCCGATGAAGATGGCCTTGCTAGGCATCACATTTTAGGTGAATTCCACGATGCCAATTTAGGCGTGCGTATTCAAGCGAGTAAGCTTAATGCCGATGGCAATCGCCCCCACGCCAGCGCTGAGCGCGAGCAATTGGGCGCGCAGGTTTACTACAACTTGGATAACGGCGTGCAAGCGCAATATCGTTTTGATAAAGAAGATGCACCGTTGCTGCAAGATCCGCTGGGTTTAACGCAGGCGCAATGGCTGGCTGATCCTTATCAAGTGAATAGCAGCGCGGAATTTTTTAATACGCGCAAATCCATTTCGCATCAACAACATGCATTTAGTGTGCGCCAAACCCAAGGCGATGAACGCTGGCAAATTGCGCTCTGGCAGGGCGAGCGCAACATTCAACAATTTCTTGCGCAGCGCGGTGATGCTTTAGCAAACTCCGGCGGCGTGGTGGATTTAAGCCGCCAATTTAGCGGCGGCAATGGCAATTACACCTGGGATTTTGATTTTGCTAAACAAGCACTGAGTTTTACGCTGGGCGGCGAATGGTCTGCCATGAACGATACGCGCAAAGGCTATGTGAATAACGCGGGTGTTGCGGGCGATTTGCGCCGCGATGAATTTGGCCAAGCGGATAACCGTGACGCTTACGCGCTATTGCAATGGCAAGCGACTCCACATTGGCAATGGCTTTTAGGTGCACGCCAATCGCATATCGCATTATCGGTGGATGACTATTTTATAATTGCAACGAAAAATGCGGATGATAGTGGCGATAAAACGTTTAATCGCAGCTCGCAAACCCTATCAACACGTTATGAAATAAATGACAGCTTTTCTGTGCATGCGGCTGTAGGTAATGGCTTTGAAACACCAACGCTTACCGAAATGGCTTACACCAATGGCGATAAAGGTTTTAATAATAGTTTGAATGCCGCCGCAAATCGTCAGCAAGAACTCGGCGTGGATTATCAACATAAAGATCTCACCTTGGCGTTGACTGCGTTCAATATTGATACCCGCGATGAGTTGGTGGTGGATCAATCTATTAATGGGCGCACCACTTACGTGAATGCAGCGGGCACTGAACGCAAAGGCGTTGAGTTTAATGGCACCTATCAATTGACTGAACATTTTGATGCGCGCATTGCGCTGAATTATTTGGATGCAACGTACACCCAGGGCCAATTTAAATCGCTGCAGTTACCGGGTATCGCAAAACTTAATCATTACGCGCAACTTAATTGGTCACCGTTTGCGAATGAATTCTTGAAGTTTGGTTTGAGCGCGGTTCATCGCGCTCAAGTTGCTGCGAGTGATAACAATCAAATTAAAGCACCGGCCTATGACACTATAGACTTTTCTGTCTCTGGCAAAATTGATTTAGGAGTGCAGACGGATTGGTGGATAAAACTCGCCAACCTTACGGATGAAACTTATGTGGGTTCAGTAATTGTGAACCAAACTAATGGGCGCAGTTTTGAGTCTGCTAGTGGTAGGAATTTGGCAGCGGGTGTTAGGGTTGGTTATGAGTATTAAGTGCTACATTTGGCTGTGTCGTGCGCAATAATCGTTTCATAATTCGAAACCGCATAAATACATCCCTGTAGCTCCCTCAAGTCGTCCATGACTTGAGGGTTTCGAATCATGAAACAATTATTTCGTGAGAGTCTGAGTAGTAAAAATTATCGAGAATTTTTGGTTGTGAATAGCTATTTAACATCCCCACAATTTTTAGCAAGCTTACCGCAATACCCTCTAACGGAATTGCGCGATGATTTTTTTCGTGCGCTTCATCATGGTACGTTATTGCTAGAAGCCGAACCCGGTGCAGGTAAATCTACGCTTGCGCCGCTGTGGATGCTCCATAAAATTGCTGTCGACCAAAAAATAATTCTGGTGCAACCGCGTGTGTTAGCAGTGCAATCACTCGCGCAGCGCTTGGCAGAATTAATTGGCGATGATGTGGGTAAAACCGTGGGCTACCAAGTGCCATACGATAAATGCGTGAGCGATGCTACGCGCTTATTGGTAATGACTCCCGGTATTTTGCTACAGCATTTATTGCAAGACCCAACGCTGGATACGATTGCTTGCGTTATTTTAGATGAAATTCACGAGCGCTCGGTAAATCAAGACACCGCGTGGGCGTGGCTACAAGAAGTGCAAATTCTGCGCGATGATTTGCAATTGATTTTAATGAGTGCAACGCCAGACCCACAATTACAACAGCAAATGCCGCAGCGTTTATTTGCACCGGGGCGCTGTTTTCCGGTGACTACGAGTTTTCTGCCTGCAAAAACCAATACACCTTATCCCGAAAAAATTGAAGACCATATGCTGCGTGCGCTGGCATCGCACCCTGAATGGCAAACGACTACCACGCTGGTTTTTTTAGGGGGTTGGAGTGAAATTGAAAAGTGCGCGCAGGCAATACACGCGCGCTACCCTAATCAAGCGGTATTTCGGTTGCACAGCCGTGTGCCGCCTGCGGAGCAAAAGCGCGCGTTAAATTCGGCATCGGGCGCGCGGATTATTCTCTCTACGAATATTGCAGAAACCTCGCTGACGATTGCAGATGTCACCTTGGTGATTGATTCCGGTTTAGTGCGCCGCCCAGATTACGAACAGCGCACGGGTTTAACGCGTTTGCGGTTGTCGCGTATTAGCCAAGCCAGCGCAGATCAACGCCGTGGTCGTGCAGGGCGTGTACAGGCAGGGCATTGCATTCGTTTATGGTCGCAAGATCAACCGCTCGCAGCGGCAGATTTACCTGAGATTCGCGCTACGGATTATTTACCGCTGGCATTGCGCTTGGCACATTGGGGCAGTCCAGCGGATTCTTTGGATTGGTTAGAGGCGCCTAATAAACTCGCTATAAATTTTGCGCAGCAGCAATTACAGCAAATGAACTTGTTGGATGCCGCCGGAAAAATTACCGCTGCGGGTGAAACCGTGAGTGCGCTGGGTACTCATCCCCGTATTGCTGCATTTTTATTGGCGCAGGAAAATTCAATTACAGAGCCTGAGATGTTGCTAGCATTGGCGCTGCATTTCGATATCACGACAGAGGCCGATCTTGATGATGTGCTGCAAGTCGCTGGGCAAGAGTTGCAGCGCAATCGCCAATGGCAACAGCAACAAAAGCGTTGGCTGCAAAAACTGCAATTGAAGATTGAAAAAGCCGACAGTATTAATGCAAATACATTAGCGCTTGCTTACAGTGACCGCATCGGCTATCTGCAAGATTCTGGGCGCTATCGGCTGAACTCTGGGATTAGTGTGGATACCCAAACCAAACTCAATTCGCAGTGGGCACTATTTCCTATCATTAATCCAAAACCCAAAGGCCACACAGGGGTTGGTGTTGCATTAAATTTATCGGCCGAAGATCAGCGCGCATTAAGTCAAATGCAAACGTATTTAATCCATAAAAATAATGGCTGGCAAACTCACACCCAATGGCGAATGGGCGGCGTCTTGATTAGCGAAGAATTCAGTGCGGTTGAGTCGCAAAAAGTGGCGGGCTTATTGTTAAATCTTATTCGTGAAAAAATTGCTGAGAAAGGTCTAATGCAATTGCATTGGAGCGCCAATGCTGAGCGCTTATTGCAGCGTGCGCGCTTTATTCAAACGCAGGGACTCTTAGAATTGCCTAAGTTAGATGATGCTGGGTTAGCTGATTCCCTAGAGCAATGGCTCTTGCCGTTTTTAACGGAGCACACCAAACTTGATCAATTGCCTTGGTTAAATGCTCTAGAGTTTTATCTCGGTTACGATAACTGCCAAGCCATTGCGCAATGTTTGCCCGAAAAAATTGAACTCCCCAGTGGCCGCCATGTTACTGTTGAGTTTTCGGCCGAAGGTGTGCCGCAGGTATCGGCAAAATTACAAGAATTTTTTGGCTGTGAACAATTACAATTAGCGGGCGGTAAACTGCCGCTGAAAATTCATTTGTTATCGCCCAATGGCAGCCCCTTGGCGATTACTATGAATTTGCAAACCTTTTGGCAGCAGGCCTATGCGGATGTACGCAAAGAAATGCGTGGAAAATATCCGCGTCACCCCTGGCCAGAAAATCCGCTTGAACATGAAGCTACAGCCTTAACAAAGCGTAAATTGGCAATGCAAGATAAACCTTAATGTTGGCCTAATGGTAAGTGCAGGAATGAAAGATGAATAAGATTGAGAATGGGGTTGTCACCGGTAATTTGCGATGGATTTTAAGATTAGAAGGCGTGGCTATTTTACTTTTTTCGCTCATGGCCTATGAGTTTATGGGATTCCCTTGGGGCTTTTTTGTTCTGGTGTTTTTTCTCCCAGACTTGTCATGGTTGGCGTATTTCCACAGCCCTAAAGTGGGCGCGATTGCCTATAACATCATGCACTCCTATATTCTTCCGTTGATGCTATTTGCGTATGGCTTTTTTGTGTCTTCCCCTATGGCTAACCAGTTCGCTATTATTTGGATTGCCCACATAGGTTTTGATCGCGCCCTTGGTTTTGGGTTGAAATACGCCCGAGGTTTTCGCTATACCCATTTTGGTAAGTTGGGGCACAGCAAAGACAATTAAGATCAAGACACATTCCCTAATTGAGATAACTTCGCTATGAAAGTCACTAATTGGTATTCGGGTTTTGCCAAGCAAGTATCCCGATTTTGCGGTCGCCCCATTGTGTTTGTATTTGCAGTTGGCACCATATTGATGTGGATAATTACTGGGCCTTTGTTTGATTTTAGCGATACATGGCAATTAGTGATTAATACCGCCACTACTATTATTACTTTTTTGATGGTGTTTTTAATTCAAAGCACACAAAACCGGGATACCGAAGCGATTCAAGTTAAATTGGATGAATTAATTCGGGTCACCCAAGGTGCACACAATATTTTATTGGATTTAGAAGAGTTAGATGAAGCACAATTGGATGAATTACGTAGTCGCTATCAGTTACTGGCGAGTATTGCTCGTGCTGGAATAGAGAAGGGGCAGGTGGATACGGATACTCCCGAAGCCTAGCTAATTGTAGAGAATAATATTGAATCCTAACCAAGCTACAAATGCCACTATCAATGAGATTTATCATCAAGAATCTCGTCGCGTACTAGCTTCGTTAATTCGTTTGCTGCGCGATTTTGATTTGGCAGAAGAAGCTTTGCACGATGCTTTTATCGCTGCGCTTGCACAATGGCCATCTGAAGGTATCCCCAAAAATCCTCGCGCATGGTTGGTTTCTGCCGGACGTTTTAAAGCTATCGACCATTTGCGCCGTCGCGCATTATTTAATAAATCTCTTGTGGGTATTGCTCACGAACTTGAATCGGCGGTAAGCGATAGCGAAGATTGGCTAAATGAATCGATTGAGGACGATCAATTAAAATTAATTTTTACCTGTTGCCACCCAAGCCTTTCTATTGAAGCCCAACTTGCGTTAACACTGCGCGAGGTGTGCGGTTTAACCACGGAGGAAATTGCCCGCGCCTTTTTAGCGACGCCTTCAACCATTGCCCAGCGAATTGTGCGCGCCAAAAATAAAATTCGCGATGCTGCCATTCCCTATGAAATTCCTGCACCCCATGAATTCCCTGATAGGCTTGCTTCGGTGTTGCACACGCTCTATCTATTATTTAATGAAGGTTATTCGGCATCCTCTGGCGAATCGCTCACGCGTCAGCATCTTGCACAAGAAGCGATTCGTTTGGGGCGCTTATTGTTGGTGCTAATATCGCATTCAGAAGTGATGGGTTTGTTGGGGCTAATGTTGGTGCAAGAGTCGCGCAGTCTTGCTCGCACCAATGCGCAAGGCGATTTAATCACCCTTGAGCAGCAAGACCGTAGTTTGTGGAATCACCCGCAAATTGCCGAGGCATCGCAATTGATTCAGCGCGCCTTGAGTATGGGAGGTTTTGGTATTTATTCTGTACAGGCCGCTATTGCCGCTGTGCATGCAGAGGCGCCTAGCTATGCCGAAACTGATTGGGCTGAAATCGTGGGGCTCTATAATGTGCTCTTGCGCTTAAGCCCATCGCCGGTAGTGGAATTAAACCGCGCAGTCGCCTTATCTATGTGCGATGGTGCCAGCGCTGGCCTGCAGGTCGTCGATGCTATAAGTGCACGTGGTGAGTTACAGGGCTATTACTTATTACATGCTGCCCGCGCTGAATTTTACCGCCAATTGGGGCAAGTGGATTTAGCCAAGCTCGCCTATGAGCAAGCGCTAGCGCTTACCCAACAAGAGCCTGAACGCAGGTTTTTACTCGGCAAGCTTGCTTCTCTTTAGCTAATCCCCATTCTTTTAGCAATTCTCTCGATTTTTAAAAAATAATAACAAAGCTTGTCGATTTCTCGTTGTATGGTTCGACTATTAGATAACAGTCATCATGACTCCCTATACTCTAACTCGCCTTCAATCTCTAATACACAAGGATACTACTATGACAAACACCGTTCATCTTCACCGCGTACTGCGCGCAACGCCAGACCGAGTGTACCGTGCCTTTCTCGATTCAGATGCCTTGGTTAAATGGCTTCCGCCCCACGGGTTTACCGCGAAGATGCATCAGATGGATGCGAGCGTTGGCGGCGGCTATCGCATGTCGTTTACAAATTTTGGCTCCCAAAAAAGTCACAGTTTTAGCGCTACCTACGTTGAGTTAAAGCCTAATGAATTAATTCGCTACAGCAATCAATTTGATGACCCAAATTTACCGGGCGAAATGCAGGTGGTGGTTGAGCTGATACCAGTGCTTTGTGGTACCGAATTAAAGATTGTGCAGTCAGGAATTCCCGATGTTATTCCTGCCGAGTTTTGTTACTTGGGTTGGCAGGAATCCCTAACACTTTTAGCTCAGTTGGTTGAACCAGAAATTGCAGATGAAGAGTGATCCTACATCTATACATAAATATTGAAAAAACCTAAAGGAATCATCATGAAACACACCGGTAGTTGCCATTGCGGCAATATTAAATTTGAAATGGAGGCAGATCTCACAAGTGCTTTAGCGTGCAATTGCTCAATCTGCTCGCGTAAAGCCACGCTATTAACCTTTTTGCCCGCCGCACAATTCACGTTGTTAACACCTGATGAAAATATCACTACTTACACTTTTAATAAGCATGTGATTAAACATAAATTTTGTGCAATTTGTGGTGTGCAGTGTTTTGGTGAGGGGATAGACCCTGAAGGTAACGCGGTGATGGCAGTCAATATTCGCTGTTTAGAAAATATTGATATCGATGCTATTCCTGTACATCACTATGACGGAAAGGCGATTTAATTTAACAAGGTGAGGTCATTCTTATGAATCAATATGTAGATGGTTTTGTGTTGCCCCTCGCTACAGATAAGATTGATGTATATCGAGAAGCTGCAACAAGAGCAGGCGAAGTTTGGATGGATCATGGTGCTTTAGCCTATTGGGAAACTCTGAGTGACGATCTCAGTGCAGGTGGCTGTAAATCCTTTATCGATTGCGCCGATGCGAAAGAAAATGAATCTGTTGTTTTTGCGTGGGTGGTGTATCCGTCGCGTGAAGATCGCGATCGCATTATGGCGGCAGTCATGGTTGACCCTCGTTTACAATGCAACGAGAACATGCCTTTTGACTATACGCGCATGGCTTATGCGGGCTTCAAACCATTAGTGACGTTTAATAAAAATTAATTTTCTAGGTGACCACAATGGCTACACAAATATTTGTTAACTTGGCGGTTAAAGATTTACCAAAGTCTAAAGCTTTTTTTAGTGCGCTGGGTTACAGCTTCAACCTGCAATTCACGAACGATGATGCTGCGTGCATGGTTATTAGCGATACGATTTACACCATGCTGTTAACAGAGCCTTTTTTTAAAGGATTTACCAGTAAAGAATTGGTCGATGCTAAAAAATCGACTGAGGCTATAGTGTGCCTTTCAGCTGAAAGCCGCGCTGCGGTGGATGAGATTGTAAGCAAAGCCGTTGCTGCAGGCGGGCGAATTTACAATGAACCGCAAGATCACGGTTTTATGTATTGCCATGGTTTTGAAGATTTAGATGGCCACCAATGGGAGTTTGCCTATATGGACCCGAGCCATGGTCAATAAATGATGTATATCTATTTATTTAAAAGCGTTTGTTAATAAGAGGACAATCGAATGAAATATCTTGCTTTAGTCTATTACGAAGAAAAAACCATTAACGCTATGACACAGGCCGAATGGCAATCGCTTAATGAAGAGTGCGTAGCCTGTGGCGAAGATTTGCGTGCAGGTGGATTTATGGTGGGCGGCAATGCGTTACACCCCACAACCACAGCGACCAGTGTACGAGTGCGCGATGGCAAAGCAATGATTACCGATGGCCCCTTTGCTGAAACCAAAGAGCAGTTGGCGGGTTTTTATTTGTTGGAGGCGCGCGATTTAAATGAAGCGATCCAAGTCGTTAGCAAAATTCCACCGGCGCGTTTGGGTTGTGTTGAAATTCGCCCCATTCGAGAGTTGGAACCTACAAAGGATGAGCGTTTCGCTTCGCTACATTCATAAATTGGCTGCTCAACTAAGAAAGGGAGGTATATGAAAAACCTGGATTGGGAATGGCAATATTTGTTAGGTTATTTTTATAAATGATTTCTTTAGGAGGAAAGAATGTCTAGTGAATCAAAAATGACTGGCCCAGCTTCATATTTCCCATCAATAGAGAAAAAATATGGGTTTCCAGTTGAACATTGGTTTGACTTGCTTAAAGACCACAAACAACTCAAACATATGGAGATGGTTGGCTGGTTAAAAGCCGAATACGAAATTGGGCATGGGCATGCGAATGCAATTGTTGCCTATTTCCGTAGTAAAGAAGGCATATGAATCATTTACAAACGACTCTAGTAAAAAGTCACTTGGCTTAAAAATAGCGACAAAGGAATTATAAAAATGAAATTAACTCCACGTTTTTTTGAATTGCCACCCTTATTGCTGGCTGGAATGCGAGAACCACTCAACGAGCAAAGTGCGCAGACAATTCCATTGTTGTGGCAAAAATTTTCGCCTTATATTGGCAATATCCCGCATCAGCTGGGGAATAGGGTTGCCTATGGTTTATGTGTGCGCAGCAGTGAAAGTAGTAACGGTTCTTACTATTACATGGCTGCCTGTGAGGTGGGAGAGTTTACTGATTTGCCTGCAGGTTTAAGCCCCTTGATTGTACCCACCCATAAATATGCCGTTTTTAGGCATGATGGTCATGTTGCTAGAATTAAAGAGACAATTGATGTCGTGTTCGATCAATGGTTACCAATTTCAGGTTTTACGCATAGTTCAGAGTCCATCCATTTTTTTGAGCGCTATGGTGAGGATTACAATCCAGAAACGGAAGTGGGTGGTATGGAAATTTGGTTGCCCGTTACCTAATCGGATATAGTTTTTTGGGTGGATCGCGTATTTTCTTGCATAAAGCTTCCACATTGTTTGCATTCTCATTTACAGATAAACGCGCATAATAAATTCACCTGCAGAGAATGCCTTGCAGACTGTGAAAATTACTCTTGCGTTGTTGTTAACGTGATTTATGGAAACTATCGCTGTGGAGGCGAATGTATGAAATCTCTTGAAAACTTAATAGCTTTAAAATCTAAAACCACCAAAAAGTGTGTAGCAATGATTGCAGCGGCAAGTCTTGTGAGCTTTGCGGTATTTGCTGAAGCTGCGGAAAAAACTAATGACGCAGCTCCGCATCACAAACACCACGGCGATATGGATGGCAAGCGTGGCGACCATATGAAACCGGGAATGGATAAAGGCCATCATTTTTGGGGTGCCAAACTGGATTTAACGGATGCACAGAAAGAATCTTTGAAAGCAGCTCGCGCGGCTAATGAAGCCAGTATGAAGGACTTGCATGAAAAATTGCGGGCTGCCCATGACGCTTTAGATAAAGCTGTTACTGCTAATACTGATGATGCTATGTTGAATAAATTGTCTACTGATCTTGCCAGCGTGATTGCGCAAAAAGAATTTGCGAAAGCTAAAGCGCGCAGAGACTTTCTTAATCTTTTAACGCCAGAACAGAAGCAAAAATTAGCCGCTTTTGAAGCTGAGCACAAGAATGCACCGCACTGGAAAAACAAGGCAGAACTTAAAGACAAAACAGAGTCAAAAGTCCAGTAATCAAACCCCGCAATATCCATCGCCAAACATTTATTCTTTGAATGAATGTTTGGCGCATTAATCAACAAAAACCATTTTTCTCTATTCTGCTACATATTTTTTGATCCGACCTATACTTTTAATTCTACCTAGGTATACGGATTTAACTTATGCTTAAAAAAATATTAGTAACCTCTCTATTATTATCTTTTCTACCATTACATGCCTTTGCTGAGCCCTCACCAGCTTATGAATGGTCTAATGCGCTAACGCTCGAATCTGTGACTAATCTAGATGGTGGTGTTGCCGAAGGTACGCGGAATCTAGCCAATTTGGATTTGACTTTAGCCATAGATACTCAAGCAGCGGGTTGGTGGGAGAATGGCGCTGTGTTTATTTATGTGTTGGGTAACTATGGCAAAGCACCCTCTGATTTAACAGGCGATTTGCAAACCATCTCTAATATTCAAACCGATAATAATCTCAAACTTTATGAATTTTGGTATGAGCATAGTTTTGTTGATGGTGCAGTTAAATTATTGGCGGGTTTGCACGATTACAACTCCACCTTTTATTCGCTCGAATCTGCGGGGTTGTTTACTACTTCATCTTTTGGTATTGGCCCAGATGCAGCGCAAGTTGGCCCTTCCATTTTTTCAACTACCTCTACGGCAATCCATTTAACGCTTTCAGGCGAGCATCAATATCTTTTGTTAGCAACTTACGATGGTGTTGCTGGCGATCCCGATCACCCACGTGGCACGCATATTAAATTTAAAAAAACTGACGGATTATTCAATGCAATTGAATGGGGAATTCAATACGAGAATTCTTATAAGTTAGCGGTAGGTGCATGGCAACATACGGCGGAAGTGGAAAACCCAGTTGATGGAAGTATCAGTGATTCAAATAGCGGCTTCTATCTGATTGGCGAAAAATATTTGACTGAAAATCTCGCAATATTTTTACAATATGGCGGGGCTGATTCTGACAAAAATCAATTGGAAAAATATATAGGCGCTGGCGTCACCTTAAGTAATGCTTGGGTTGATGAAGATGTTATTGGTTTAGCTTATGCCTCTGCGCAAAATGGTTCACCTTTTTTGCAAATGAACGCCGATTTATTATCGCGAGAGAATATTTTGGAATTGAGCTATTTGCGTCCGGTAACCTCTGCGGTGAGCGTGCAAGCCAGTTTGTATACAATTGATAATCCCAGTATGGCACCAGATATAGATAGCGCATTGGCGTTAGGCTTACGAGCCTATATTGAGTTTTAGCCTGATCAAATAACAGGTGCGGTGCCATTGTAAATGTAAATTCACTGTTGTGTTGAAGGATTCTAGGAGCAATACATGAATATCAAACAATCAATCCTTTCTGGTTTGGCTGTTTTTCTAGTCGCCATGGGTATTAATACTTATGTGGGCTACTCAGCAACCGAACAAATGGCGAATATGCTGACCTATATCACTGGTCCTGCATGGAATACGGCGGACGGTGCAATGGAGGGGCAAATTGAACTTGAAAAACAAATTATTGTTATCAATCGTTTACAGCAGAAGCAAATTGATATTGCTAGTGCTCGCAAAGATATGGGTGATGCTATCGAAGGTGCTGAAGAGGCGCTAGGGAGAATGAAATCACAAGGCTTGATTGAACCGAAACAGGTTAATGAACTTAATCAGCGACTAGAAAGCTTTAAGCAAATTCGCGAAAAAACATTTACTGCTTTGCAGGGTGGTGAAGCATCCGAGAGTGACACTAAACAGTTTAATCAAACGGTCACTGAGTTATTAGCTTTTATTACCAGCTTAGAAGAAACTGCCGATAGTAAAGTGGAAGGCGAATCCAGCAGAATTGAAACTATGGTGGCGAGAGCAAAAACCGAATTGCTGGCGGGGCTGCTGGTTTCGGTGTTGGTAGCTGTTAGTGTATTCGCTTTGGCCAAAAAATTAATTCTCAAACCTATTGAGGTTGTTACGGCCAGACTGGCAGATTTAAGTTTAGGCTCTGGCGATTTAACGGTGCGCTTACCCGATGCAAACGTTGAAACCGAAATGGGCCGATTGGCGCATGCTTTCAATACCTTTGTGCAAAAGTTACAGGCACTGATTGGACAGGTACAACACAGCAATCACTCGTTGATGGCTGCTAGCACACAAATTACACAATCTATTGCAACGACTGCGCAAGTTGCCAATGCGCAGTTGCAGGAAATTACACACGTCGCTGATGCCGTGCAAAAAATTGCTGATTCCTTTTATCAAGTCGGTGATGCGGCAGGGCGCGCTAATCAAGCTTCGGAGCAGGCAGTGGTGAGTACCAGTACGGGTAATCATATTGTGGTTTTAGCGCAACAAGGAGTTGATCAAGTTGCTAGTGAAGTGGATAAAGCTTCGCAAGTCATTTCAAGTTTGGTAGCGGATAGCCAAAATATTAGCGCCATGCTAGAAGTTATTCGTAGTATTGCCGAGCAAACTAATTTGCTTGCGCTCAATGCGGCTATTGAAGCGGCGCGTGCAGGTGAAACAGGGCGTGGGTTTGCGGTGGTTGCCGACGAGGTACGCAGCCTTGCTTCGCGCACACAGGAATCCACTAAATCTATTGAAAGCATCATCACTAACTTGTCCACCGGTTCTGCTAAAGCGGTAGAGGTTATGAATAGTGCGCAAAAGCAGGCCTTAATGATTAAAGAGCGCATTGGCAAAACGTCAGATGCCTTTGCAGAAATTGTCGATGTAGTCGATCAAATTAAAACTATGAATGCGGATATTGCCAACGCCTCAGAAGATGAGAAAAAAGCGATGGGGCATATCAATACTAGCATCGCCAATATTTTAAAACAGGCACGCACCAATCAAGATGCGGGTGAGTTAGCCCAAACCTCACGCCAGCATTTAGAAACTCAAGTGGGAAAAATCGACGATTTGTTGAAGCAGTTTAGAACCTAAATCTTATACTCTTTGCTCGAAACACCCAGAATGAGTTGGGCTCATTTAGACTAATACGCTATTGGTCTTGCTCTATTTTTAAGGGGCGTTTTTTAAATGTGCAAAGACTGTGGAAGTTGAGTTTTTGAAGTGTTGGCGGGGCGGTAAAAAGCAGTTTTAGGTTTTGTACCGCTCCCCAAGAGCTTATTTATCGTTAAATTGAAATTTATAGCCCGCGCCATACACTGAGTGAATAATTTCTTTATCGGTCAACGGCAATAATTTTTTACGCAACTTAGTGATGTGTGAATCCATGGTTCTGTCGCTCACAATGCGGTGATCGCTGTAGGCATTTTTCATTAATTCATCACGCGATACTATGATGTTGGGGCGTTCTGATAAGGTTTTTAAAATGCGGTATTCGATTAAGGTTAATTCAACTTTATTTTTACCATAAATAGCGGTGAGTGATTCTTTAATAAGTTGAAAATCTTGCGATGGCTGATCGGGGTTAATGCGTTTTATAATGGCTTTAACACGCGCTACCAATTCACGTGGGCTGAAGGGCTTGCAAATATAATCGTCAGCGCCCAATTCAAAACCGAGTAATCGGTCGGGCTCTTCAACGCGAGCCGACATAATTATCACAGGTGTGTTGGTGTTGTTGCGAACTTCTTGGCACAGTCGTAAGCCGTTAATGTTGTCAGATTTACTGGGTAACATCACATCCAGCACAATTAAATCCCAAGTTTCGTTCTGAATTTTTTCAAGACCACTATCAGCATCGTGTACTAGCGTGCAATTGAAATCATTACTGCTAAGATAATCACGCACGACTGTGCCCAAATCAACTTCATCTTCAACAATTAAAATATTCATAGGCTATCCTGTTTTCTAAGGGGCAGGCTAATGGTAATGGCTAGCCCGCCTAATGTACTGTTGCTGGTGGTAATTGTGCCTTCATGAGCGGCAACAATATTTTTGCAAATCGACAACCCCAAACCTGCGCCGCCGGTAGTTCTGTTGCGCGATGAGTCGGCGCGATACAAACGTTCAAATAATTTTTCGTGATGCTCTTCGGCAACGCCGGGTGCGGTATCTTCAAGACAGATAATTGCGTGCTCGTGTTCAATTTTGAGTGCTATCTGAGTTAAGCCCGGTGCATTGGTATATTGCAGGCTATTTTTCAAAAGATTAACAAATAATTGTTGCAATCGATTTTGGTCGCCAAAAATAATCACTGGCTCATCTTTAATCTGCAATCTCAATTCTATCTCCTGCAGTGCAAATTGCGGTTGCATGGCTTGGATAGATTCACGCAATAAAACCGCTAGATCCATAGTGTTTTTGCGATAGGTCATGCCACCTAAGTCAGTGAGTGATAGCTCGTATAAATCATTCACTAAATGCTTTAAACGTTGGCTGTGAGAGATAAGGCGCGTTACCGCATTGCGATCTAATGTGCGCACACCGTCTTCCATGGCTTCTAGTTCAGCTTGTAGAACCGCGAGTGGGGTACGCAGTTCGTGCGAAATATCCGCAACCCATTGGCGTCTTGTTTGTTCGCTTTGCTCCAAGACTTCACCAAGGTTGTTTAAGTGCTTGGCCAGTTCAGTTAATTCATCGCGACCATTTAATGAAACCTTTTCACGGTAATTGCCTTTACTGAATAAATTCACTTGATCAACCAAATAGCGAATACGTTTGGTAAGTAAGTGTGCGAGTGGGAATGCCGCAAGGCTGGCGATAATTAATGCTATAAGAATAACGATTGATAACTTGTGTTCCTGCCCTTGAGCAAAATCGGCATCTTGTAGATCGCGCACCGCTGGGTTAAAAGGGATGCCAACGTATCCAATAGTCTCACCGTCATCTTCAAGTGGAATTAAAAATGCTTCGTTCAGCGGTTGGTCTTTTCCTGCAACCAATTCTTTTTTCTCATCAAGTAAAAATATATATTTCAGCGCAAACATGGGGGGCATGCGTCTTAGTTGTCGCCACTCGCGGGCTGCTTGAGTTTCTGACGCCGTCAAGGATTCCTTGCGTAACTCATGTGGTTTGTTTTTCTTTATTTCGACTTCAATTGGTTTTTCGATGACGGGTTCGCTCGGCTCTTTTTGATTTTTTTTAAGTTGCGCGTACATATATTCGCGTGTTTCTGTTTCAAGCGTTGTCGCCACATACTCATTCCAGTCGCCTATCCAGAGCCAGTTGTGTTGTAGCTGAAAATTGGCGACCAAATCTTTTACTAGTGGTCGCGCAAAACGTGTTTCTTTTTGTTCAATGTAGTGCCAAAAATCTTGCTTAAAACTGAATTTAATAAATACATATAAGCCAGTGGTGAGCAGGCTACAAACAATTAACATCACAATAAAAAATTGCAGTCTTAACTTGAACATAATGCGTTTAACCTTGAATCATTGGGTAGTGAGCTTTGTATTTTGCGGTTGCTATGGAGCAATCTTGCACTTAACTTGAATATGATGCCAGTGGGCTGGTCTTGTGGTGGTACAACTAGACGGTCAGTTTTGGCGTTCTGGGTGGGTGAGTTTGGGCGGCAACTGGGGTAGAATACGAATACTTGAGTGCGTTACTAGGTTTTTAGGGCGCGGTTTTATTTTTTATCGTCAACTGTGTTAGAGGTGCCGTTTATGGACGTTTTAGACAATATCAAGCAACAAATTGCCGAGAATCCTGTGATTCTGTTTATGAAAGGCTCACCCAATGCGCCGCAGTGTGGTTTTTCCATGCGCGCATCGCAAGCGGTTATGGCCTGTGGTCAACGCTTTGCCTATGTAGATATTTTGAGCAACCCTGAAATTCGTGCTGAGTTGCCCAAGTACGCAAACTGGCCAACTTTCCCGCAATTGTGGGTAAAAGGCGAGTTGATTGGCGGTTGCGATATAGTGACTGAAATGCACGAGAAGGGTGAGTTGAAGCCTTTGATTGATTCGGCAGTAGCTTAAAAACTAGATGCCATTCAGCCTCTAAAAAGCCAGCATTGCTGGCTTTTTTACTTTCTGGTGACAGGGAAGGTGGCGCAAATATTTATTGAGTAAGGGCGATAAACAACAGCCCAAGCAAGCCAAGGGCGCTGACAATACAAAGAGTTATTCCGAGCAGGCGTTTTTCGCGCAGGCGCTGTTGATCATTGCCGCGCTGCAGCTCGTGCGCTTGCCACATGATGTTACGGGATTTTTGCAGTTTGTTTTTAATGCCTTCAAGTGCCGCTATGTCTTTCAGGATTTGCTCTGAAGAGTCTTGCTGCTTTAGACGTGCCAGTTGAAGATCAAGCTGGGCTAGCTTTTGGTCGATATTATTAGAGAGCTGTTGAATGTTATTCATGGGTTGTTTACGCCAGTGCAGCCTTTGCAGATATGATCGGGGCAGAAATGAACGGGCAGATTAACAGATGATCTTTAATTTTGCTTTGCCCGCAAACTGATTAAGCGCTTTGTCCTGAGTCTTCTTCGGCTGATATAATCTCCCGCGCTTACGCCTCTCCCATCTTTACCACCCTAGGATATTTAGTGGATAAACATAGCCCGCCCGAGTTTCACCCTTCCTTTTACGGCCCGCGTTATTGGCCAACCTGGTTGGGTTTAGGCTTCTTTCATCTGCTTGGCTATCTGCCTATGAGTATTAGCCTTGTATTTGGGCGCTTGTTGGGGGATTTGTTTTTCTATTTAGCTGGATCGCGTCGGCACATCACCCAAGTAAATATTGCTAAATGTTTCCCGCATTTATCGGCCGATGAGCAGTACAAATTAGTGCGGAAGATTATGCATTCGACTGGCAAAAGCATAGTCGAGTCATCAGTCGCCCTCTGGGGGCCAGAACGTCAACTTAAACAGCGCTATACCATTACCGGTTTAGAGCATATTGAGGCCGCGCAAGCCAAGGGGCAGGGCGTACTTTTGGTAGGCTGCCACTTCACAACCCTAGATGCCGCTGCGCGCATACTCGCCTTCCACGTTAAATACGACATGCTCTACCGTAAAGACCCCAACCCGCTTTTAGCTTACAAACTGATTAAAGCGCGCGAAGGTTTTGCGGGTAACGCCATAGTGCGCTCAGACACTCGTCAGCTGATTAAAAACCTGCGCCAAGGCAATGTGGTGTGGTACGCGCCAGATCAAGATTTTGGAGCCAAGTACAGTGTGTTCGCGCCCTTCTTTGGTGTGCAAGCCGCAACTGTAGTTGGCACGGCGCGCATTGCACAATTAGGTAAAGCGGTCGTCATTCCCTTTGCGCATTATCGCGATGAAAATAATCAGTACCACATAGTGATAGATCCCGCGTTAGAAAATTACCCCACGGGCGATGATGTAGCCGATGCAACGCGCATTAACCACATCATAGAAACCGCCATCGCCAAACAGCCCGATCAATATCTATGGGTGCACAGACGCTTTAAAACTCGCCCAGAGGGAGAGGCGAGTTTTTATGTGAAGAAGTAGAAGGGAATTGCGAGTGTCGGTTGAAAAAACGCATATCCTAATCTAATCAGCGGGTTTATTTTCTTGAGCAGTTAAATAGCGTTCAATTGCTTTAGTCGCCGCTACAAACCCAAAGGTGCCTGTCACCATTACGCTTGAACCAAACCCGCCTGCACAATCTAATTTCACACCGGCTTCTAAAAATTGTTTATCCATGCAAACGCTGCCGTCGGGTTTTGGGTAAACCATTTGCTCAGTGGAGAAGACGGCATCGACACGAAACTTACGATTTCTATCGCGCGAGAAATTAAAGTGGCGATAAAGTTGGGTTCGGATTTTTACCAACATGGGGTCACTTTCTGTGCGGCCTAAATCGGCTACTCGCACTTGTTGAGGGTCGCGTTTACCGCCAGAAGAGCCAACGGTAATCAGGCGCACTTTTATCGCCAAACAATAAGCTACTAAGCGCGCTTTAATATGTGCGGCATCCATGGCGTCAATGACAACATCATGTTGTTTGCCGATAAACGAATTCATATTGTCTTGATCGATAAAGTCTTCGATCGAATGAATAATAATGTCGGGATTAATATCTTTTAATCGTTCACAGATCACTGCATTTTTGGAGCGGCCAAGATTGGATTTCAGCGCGTGCGATTGACGATTGGTGTTGGTGATACACACATCATCTAATTCAATTAAGGTGAGTTCGCCTACGCCAGAGCGCGCCAGTGCTTCGGCCACCCAAGTGCCCACGCCGCCTAAACCAATCACCGCGAAATGGGCTTTATGTAATGCGACTAAAGCATCTTGCCCATAGAGGCGAGCAAGGCCGCCAAAGCGCTGCAAGTATTCGGGTGACAGTTGGGAAGTATTACTCAT
>JACCDN010343439.1_pt1 | contig 21232 bp, 18 predicted proteins | sample 7441691 | NCBI WGS metagenome assembly JACCDN01 (sample SAMN15323439, study PRJNA562643) | freshwater metagenome | isolation source: river surface water | place: USA:Blue River Watershed | collected 2017-08-16 | reverse complement strand
TAGAAAGCACCAATGAATTACTAACACTGTTAAAAAAAGGTAAAAATGTTTATCTGATGAGCGATGGTGGTCTTCCGGCCTATTGTGATCCAGGCACGGATTTAGTGGATCTTTGTCATAAAAATGGTGTGACCGTAACCATGTCGCCATTTCCTCACTCAATTGCCCAGGCATTAGCACTTTCAGGGTACAAAATTTTGCGCTATCAGTTTTTTGGTTTTCTCCCTAAAGATCAAAGTGAGCGTGATTTAACTTGGAAGGAAATTCAAAAAGAAAAATTTCCTAAAGTCATTATGGACACACCTTATCGCCTTCGGAAAATTTTAGAAGAAGCAAAATCTCATCAGGTAAAGGAAGTATTTCTCGCACTAGATTTAAATGCCGAAACTGAATTTGTGAGAAGGGGAAGCCCACAAAGCTTTCTGGAGAATAAAAACATCGATAAAGCAGAATTTATTCTGATTGTTCCTTAGATCTTACTCTATTTGAAATTGATTAGATACGTACCTAAAAGAACGTGATCCTTCTTCCGGATCACCTTTATTATTAATGTCCTTAATGGCCTGTTTGTATTCTTCCGCAATTTTTTTAATTTCATCGCGAGTTAATTTATTTTTTCCACCTGTCGCAATGAAAATATCAACTCTACCCATACCACTTTTTTCTCCCTGCATTTTTACCATAATAGTTAAATCGTTAAAGTCTCGATTTGAAATCAATCCATTGAGTCTTTCGCGCAGACGTTTTTCGATAGATTCCCCATGGGTGGCCAATTTATTTTTTTCCATAATGTCTTTCACCTTTGGGTTAGGAATAGAGAATCTTGCACTCGAAGGTTTGCCGCCTTTTACAGATGCTTCTTTTTTTGCCCATCTTCTGGCCACATCTTCAATTTCTTTGGGAGTTAATTCTCCACTAAAAGTTGCCACACCATCATCACCGCTCTTGGCATGATTAAAAGCAAAATCGGGATCTTTTTTTCTGCGTTCTTCAACAATCTCAATTAAAATATCTTCGAATTGTTGTTTCCTGCGATTAAGTTCATCGGTTGCGAGGTTAAAATTAGTGCGCGAATTTTTAATTGCATCTTTGACAGATCCACTTTGTAAGAGTGCGCGCATTTGCATTTGTGCATTAAGCGCTCCTACATCTCGATAGTCGATACCAACTTGAGTCCCATCAGTTAGAGTGAATGAGGCATTTTCTCTTGCTATATTTCGAACTGGGGGAGAGAATTGATCAGATTTTTCTTGTAGTTTTTTAATTTTAGAAACTGCTTCAAAACTGATATCTCTAATTCCAGTTTTAATCTTGATTTGTTCAAGAAATTCACCAACTTTGGGAAATTTTCTTGAAAGGGCAAGGATATCTACGTTGACGACTTTAAAATGAGTTCCCGGAACATCATCTAGGAATTCTTTGGGAAAATCTTTTTCAATGGCACGAGCGAGATCTTTTGTTGCGGCAATATCTTCTTCGAGTTGTCTTACTATAGCGGAGTCATCAAAATCCGCATACATTTTATCTTTCTGATCTCTGGCCACTCTGGAAGCGATATTGGCGCGATCTCCGGTTTTACCAAAACCTGCTTTATACCATCCAGAAGCCACATCACTTTTTCTGATGAGATCATTATGCACTAAATAGAAGTCGAGATCTTCTCCTGCTTTTCCGAGTGCCTTGGCGAGATCGGCCTTGAAGCTTTCGGGGATATCTTTTCCCGATTTGGTTAAAAAATTGTATTCAATTTCTTTAAATCCTTGATACGTAAGTTCTTTGAATTCATTTTTGATGTCAGGATAACTTTTCAAAACTTCGGCCACTCGTTTTTGCACGAGTTCGTTATACTTATTATTGATTGAAGTGATAAAGTTTTTATCTTTTAATAGATCATTTATTTTTTTTAAAAATGCATTTTCCACTCTCATAAAAAGCGTACCGGGAAGCTCTACTTCGCTCGCGGCAATTTTAATAAATGCTTCATTATCAGCATCACTGGTAGCTCGTTTGGAAAGATTTCTTTCGGAAAAAAGACCACGCACAAAAGTTCTTAGATCATTTTCATGAAGAGGCTTCGCAGACAATATTCCACGGCGCTCAAGGGGATGAATGAGTTTTTTGGAAACTAACTTCACACCATTTTTAGCACCAACGGCAACTAGTTTAACGGATTGGATGCCAAAAACCGCATCAAATGTTTTAGCACAAACCCAGCGTGTATAAAATTGTGAGTCATAGCATTGGGCCTTTATTCCGAGCATGTCATGCCATGCTTTTTCAGCATTTTTTTTGGCATCGCCAAATTTTTTAAGCATCATTTCAGCAGATGAATTATTAAAGTCATCTATTTCTTGTTTTTCTACTTCACGATCTCTTGTAACTTCTCTGGTTATTTCAGCGCTGATAATGCGCTTGTCATTAATTTGATCAAATTCCCTAACTCGTTTATCACGCTCATTTTCTGCCATTTGATTTTCGTATCTCATTTTTTGATTTTCAATATAAACCGAATTATATTTTGCCAATGTTGCGTCGTCCATTTTTTCAAACTCTGGAATACCTCGAGCCAGTTGTCTTTTACACACTAGATCTTTATTGCAAGCTTCGTAAGCAGCATCTTTAGTCGCTTTTACTTTTTTGATAAATGCGAAAAGTTTTGTGTAATCTTCTAAAACATCTGAGGCGCCTTCCATACATTTAATGGCAAAATTGATAGTGGTGTTTTCTTCCAATACTTGTCTAGAACAAATAAATTTGTAATCGCAACTTTGAATATATTTAGCGCTCTCAGGATTTTCTTTAGCTAATTGATCACAGCCGTGAAGCTTGTGATTCATTTCGCAAACATTTTTAGCGGTCACTAAAATATCAGGAATTTTACTTCCTCCGGTGATGGTATAAATTCCGCAATTATAGCGAGATTGAAAATAACCCAGCTTACAATCAAGACCCTGGGCCCCTAAATTTGGGCACAAAAAAAGAAGAAAAATTATAGTGAAAAAATATTTATAACTCACAGCTAACATATCGGAATTTTAAAGCATATTCTAAATTTTTCAGATAGGTTCCGGAAAAGTTGACTTAAACTACTTAACCGTATGAATTTACAGGATTAAGAAACAAGGTCGATACCGTGTAAAAAGGGTGAAAACACTATGATTGCCAATGGCCGTAGGCTTTTGAATTATGATAAGTAACGCATAATAAAAATATAATAATGCCAAAGGTTTAGAAGGATTTCTTTGAATAGTCCAAAAAATGATACAAACATTGATAAAAATAAAATCCAATCTCTTAGCAGAAAAGAGAGTCATATTGTTTTAGCAAGTTCATCGCAAACTAATGCTAGCAATCTAGATCAACGCTTTTTTTACGAACCAATTAATTTTAATAAAACAAATTTCAATTTTGAAAGGACAGTGTTATCGAAAAAAGTGAAGTATCCAATTTGGATTTCTTCGATGACTGGTGGGGTTGATCAAGCAGCTTTGATAAATAAAAATTTAGCTTTAGTGGCCAATAAGTTTGGACTTGGAATGGGACTTGGTTCAATTCGTCCTTTGTTAGGCAACAAATCGCGATTAAATGAATTTAAAGTTAGAAGTTATTTAGGAGAGGAGCTTCCTCTATTTGGAAATATTGGGATTGCTCAAGTTGAAGAATTAATCAATTCCGGAGACGTTAAAATTCTCGATTCTCTACTTCATGAATTAGATTGTGATGGTATTTTTGTTCACTTGAATCTTTTACAAGAATGGTTTCAACCAGAGGGAGATCATCTTGAACGGCCGATCTTAGAGACACTTCAACGATTTTTAGACGTTATTCAATACCCGGTTTTTGTGAAGGAAGTTGGCCATGGATTTGGGCCAGAAACTCTTAAGAAATTGATTGAGTTACCGATTGCGGGAATTGAATTTGGAGCCTTTGGAGGGACTAATTTTTCATTACTAGAAGAAAAAAGACAAAAGAATCCAAGGTTTGAACACCCGCTAATCTATGTTGGACATACGATAGACCAAATGATTGATTCATTGATTGAAATTTCAAATGAAGATAAAATTAAACTGCGCCTAAAAGAGCTAACATTAATTGCCTCTGGAGGTGTTCAAAATTTCCTAGATGGCCACTATTATCTTTCTCGTTTGAATAATCAAAATGTGCTGTATGCTCACGCAAAGAATTTTATTTCACATGCACATAGCTTTGATGAATTGGTGAAATATACAGAAAATGAAATTAAAGGGCTGATAATGGCATCGCAAGTTTTAACCTTAAATACTAAAAATGCTAAACAATTATCTGTCTAAGGAACTTTATGGAAAATCATGATTATAAAAAAACTGATCAAAAAAAGAAACTTGTGCCCGTTCAAGGATTTTCAAAATTAACAAAATTAGAAAAATTAAACTTCATTGTCGATAGCTCTCTTGATGGCAGCGAATATACAAGAGAAATATTGAAAACATTTTGGCATAAAGATGCCAAAACTCAAAACGTATTAGATGAATTTTCAGAAAATACAATCACAAATTACCCTTTACCTTTTGGTATCGTACCTAACGTATTAATCAATGGTAATCTATTTCATGTTCCGATGGTAATTGAGGAGAGTTCGGTTGTTGCTGCGGCTTCAAAATCAGCAAATTACTGGCTTTCGCGTGGGGGCTTTAAAGCAGAAGTGGTATCGACTACTAAAATAGGTCATGTGCATTTTATCTGGAATGGTGACGAATTAAAATTAGTTAATTTTTTTAATGAAATAAAACAAACTCTTTTAGACGAAGTGGCACCATTTGTGGCCAATATGCAAAAGCGTGGTGGGGGAATAAAATCTCTAACAATTGTAAATAAAACGCATGATGAAAAAGGATATTTTCAATTAGAGGCAGAATTTGAAACATGCGATGCGATGGGTGCAAACTTTATTAATTCGGTTTTAGAAATCTTTGGGCGTGTATTAAAAGATCGTGCATCTCGCTTTGAAGATTTTTCAGACGAAGAAAAAAACTTGCAAGTTGTGATGTGTATTTTATCTAACTACACACCGAATTGTGTAGTGAAAGCAAGTGTGACTGCTAGAATTGACGACTTATTTGAGCCAAGTCTTGGAATGTCAGCGGAAGAATTTGCTATAAAATTTAAGCGAGCGGTGACGATCTCTAAAGTTGATAAATATAGAGCGACAACTCATAACAAAGGCATTTTTAATGGTATCGATGCGGTTGTATTAGCAACAGGAAATGATTTTAGAGCAATCGAAGCCTGTGGACATGCCTATGCATCTCGTGATGGACATTATCGAGGACTAAGTGATTGTGAAATTGCTAATGGTGAATTCAAATTTTGGTTAGAAATTCCAATGGCGGTGGGAACTGTCGGCGGCTTAACAGCTCTGCATCCATTGGCAAAAGTTTCATTGGACATGTTGGGGAATCCTACCGCATCTGAGTTAATGAAAGTGATTGCGGTTATCGGACTGGCGCAAAATTTTGGCGCAGTAAGATCACTTGTTACTTCAGGAATTCAAAAAGGGCATATGAAAATGCACTTGATGAATATTCTAAATCATCTTGAAGCTAATGCACTCGAGCGCGAAAAAGCAAAATTACAATTTGAAAATGAAGTGATTTCGTTTACCGCGGTACGCGAATATATTGCAAGTTTAAGAACCTTAAAAAATTAAAATTAAGAGTAAGAGAGATCGTTAATGATGGAACAAGATTTGGATAAGTTAAATAACGAATTAAAAAAGAACTGTCCCGAAAAAGATCAGTACTACTTTGGACATGGAAAACTTCTTTTAACCAGTGAGTACTTTGTTTTAGAAGGTGCGAAAGCTTTGGCACTTCCAACAAAATTGGGACAGTCATTATCTGTTAAATATCGTCCTTCTTTTTCACCAGTTTTAAACTGGAAGTCTTTTGATGTGGATGGAAAATGTTGGTTTGAAGCTAATTTCGAATTTTGGCAATTTAAAATTCTTGATGAAACCCCTTCAGAGGAAGCGATTTTTCTGCAAAAAATTCTCTTACAAGTAAGACGTCAAAATCCACATTTTTTGCGTGATGAAGTTGATGTGAGAGTTGAAACACGCTTAGGCTTTCCGCTTAACTGGGGACTCGGATCTTCATCAACATTGGTTTATAATATTGCACAATGGGCCTATGTTAGTCCGTTTGAATTACTTTTTAAAACTCAAGGTGGCTCAGGCTACGATATTGCTTGCGCACAATCAGATGGGCCGATTTTATATCGCAAAATTCACAGTGGTCCAAATTGGACGCCGATACATTTTTCTCCAGCTTTTAAAGAGAATTTATACTTTGTTTATCAAGGAAATAAAAAAGATTCCCGCCAATCGATTAAAGATATTACAGCTAAAAGACCATTTCATGTGGATCTTATTAATCAGATCACCGAGATTACTCATCAGATGATGAAAACAAACGATCAGGTTGTCTTTAATGCCTTATTAGATGAGCATGAAGAAATAGTGGCAAAAACATTAGAGATGCCAAAGTTAAAAGATGTGCATTTCGCTAATTTCAAAGGGTCGGTAAAATCATTAGGAGCTTGGGGGGGCGATTTTTTCTTAGTTTCAAGTTTAATGAATGAAGCTGATACTAAAAAATATTTTTCTGATCTCGGCTTTAATGTATTTTATAAATATTCAGACTTAATTGCCGAAGTTGATCAAAGTGCAGGCCTTGATCATAGCAATCGTCACGACCCAAGCTCTCTTTTGCAGTAAAGGTGTCAGTTGATGTCAAAACTTCAAGTTGAATCACCTTCAAATATTGCGCTGATTAAATATTGGGGAAAGTTTGGTAATCAACTACCTTGCAATCCTTCAATCTCTTTTACTTTAAAAAATGCCAAAACCACGACAGTTTTTGAGACTGCACCTAAAAATAAGAATGAATTAGTTGATTTAGAATTTGCTTTTGAAGGCAATGCTAATATTAAATTCGAAGAAAAAATTGTTACATTTTTAACTAATAATCAAAATGATTTTAAAAATATTTTAAATTCAAAAATTAGAATTAGTTCATCAAATTCGTTTCCACATTCTTCAGGAATTGCAAGTTCTGCCAGTTCAATGAGTGCGCTGGTTCTTGGGCTTTTGGTTCTAGATCAGAATGAACAAGGAAGAGAAGTGAATTTATCTGACGAAAATTTTTTAAAAAATGTTTCAAAGTTATCGCGAATTGCTTCGGGATCAGCTTCAAGATCGCTTTTTAGAAAACTTGCCATGTGGGGAGAATTTAATTCTGACTCATCAAACGAGTGGGCAAACGCGATGGAAAATGCAGTGGATGCTCGATTTCATGAGTTCTGCGACTCCATTGTTATTGTTTCTAAAAAAGAAAAGTCAGTTTCTTCACGGGCGGGACATGAGCTTATGAATCATCATCCTTATCGCGAAATGAGGTTTCTTGAAGCAAAAAAACGTTTAAGTAAATTACTTCTGGCAATGAAAAATTATGATCTTGAAAAATTTATTGAGATCGTTGAGATTGAAGCACTTGATCTTCATTCTCTTATGATGACTTCAACTCCAAGTTTTATTTTAATGGAGCCAAAGACATTAGAAATCATTAATAGCATTCGTAAATTTAGAACAGAGACGAAAATTCCAGTTTGTTTCACATTAGATGCGGGTCCTAATGTTCATGTGCTTTATCCTAAAGAGTTTAAAGACCAGGTTGTGCCTTTGTTAAGTTCATTTAAATTAGATGTCATTCATGATGAAGTCGGTGATGGAGCTATGTTCAAATGGCTTCCATGAATAACATGACAGCGATGTCAAATTATCCTCCGAAATCTTTTCCTTCAAAAATTCTACTTTTTGGCGAATATAGCATCATTAAAAATTCCATGGCGCTTGCTATGCCATACCCACTTTTTGACGGAAAATTATCTTTTAGAAGAGATGGGAGTCAATCCATTGATCCTGAATTAAAGGCCCTTGCAGAGTATATTAAAAAACTATCGATAGAAGATAAACTGCTTATTGATTTTGATGTTGAATCTTTTGAATTTGATGTTGGACAAGGATTATTTTTTGATTCAACGATTCCCCAAGGTTTTGGCGTGGGATCTTCTGGGGCGGTGATTGCGGCGCTACACGATCGTTATTCTCGCGAAGAAAAAGATCAGGCCGATATAGGTAAATTAAAAAATCACTTTGCAATGCTGGAGTCACACTTTCATGGTTCAAGCTCTGGCGTTGACCCACTGATTAGTTATTTAAATAGTCCAATTCTAATTCGCAACAAACAAGACTTAGGCCCGGTTTTTATTCCTAAATATAAACAAGGTGAGGCTTCTTTATTTCTTTTAAACACCAAGCGCTCAAGAAAGACTGAGCCCCTAGTGAATTTATTTTTAGAAAAATGTTCTAATGAAATGTTTGCGAAACAGTGTGAAGATATTTTAGCTCCGGTCACTAACTACTGCATCGATGATTTTTTAAAAGGTAATATCGGGGGGCTCATACAAAACTTCAAAGAACTTTCTCGCTTCCAGTATCAACATTTCACTCCGATGATTCCAACACTTTATCGTGATTTATGGAGAAATAACTTAGAGAGTGGGGATTTTTACTTAAAACTTTGTGGTGCTGGTGGTGGTGGATTTTTAATGGGATTAGCTCCTAATTACAAAAAGGCCAAGATTGCCTTGGCCGGCCATGAGGTACGCTCTATCATATCTTTTTAAGCGTCAGTACGTGTTTCAGTTAAAAGTTCAGGATAAATATAGTGATGAAGGTTTTGAAATTTTCCATCAGCTGATTGATATTCTTTCGACGTAATCACAGCGGAGTGGGCGTTCTCATCATTAAGCAACATTGATTTCTTTAAATAGAATCTAGCAATCGGAGAGATGGTAAGAGTATGAGCTCTAAAATCTTGAGCAAGCATAAATTCAAATTCTTTATCAGCACATAAATCGACTAAACGAGCTTTTACCATTTCATTTTTAATATCAACGTTAGGTCTAAAAATTAAATTACGTAAAAATTGCTGGCCTAGTAATAACTCGATTTTTTTCGTAATGATAAAACCATTTTTTAATTGATCAAATTTAAATACAGCAACATTCCGTGCTAGAATTTGATCACCAAAAAGCGCGAACTCTAATCCTTGATCACTAGCTCCATTTTTTGTATTCATGAGAATTGTTTGCGGAAGCGCACTTAGAGATTCAAGAATTTGTTCAAATTTATTTTGTAGGCGTTTAACTTTTTCAGCTTCAAACGACTTAACTTCATTATAGTCATAACCTTGAAGAAATGACTCTTTGTAACCATTGAAGACGATACTATGAACTTCCACGTGTTGTTTACACCAAGAGATTAATGACTCTAATTCAAAAAGCATCTCAAAATTAATGTAGGCCTTTTCAAAATTTACTTCTAGGGATTTTTCTTCAAGATAAAGTTTGGTCTTGAAAGTAGAATAAGAGAAAACACTAATAACTTTTGGTCGAACAAATGCCATATTACCTTCCTTGGTGAGTGGACATTTAACCCGTCGAATCTTTCAACGAGTGCGATACATTTAGATTGTTTCAAAATCGCTTTCGGTCTGTCAAATGGACCGATGGAAAATTTTTAAATGAGTGAATTAGATGGGTAAAAAAGTCCAGTAATGCCTTTGTTCAATAATAATTTAGGTAGGTTAGAAGCTAATTAGTGACTGGGCATGAATGAAGTTTTTAGTATCTTCTAAAGTTTTTAGAATTTCTTGGGCAAGAGAGCTGGCCTCTTTTTTATCGATACTGTTTGAACAAAAATTCTTCATATTATTCGTTGGAGTTAAAATATTTTCTATATACTGATTCATCACATTCGGAAATTGCTTCGTTCTGTTCGCGAGTGTGCTCGTTATGAAGTGATTTAAATCTAGATTTTCTTTTTCTAAGTTACCAATAAAGTAGCATAGGATTTTATTCAAATCATTTTCTTCTTGATCAGTTTGAGGCGAGATTCCAGCGAACTTTATGATACTTTCGAGCTTTGTTCTGAAAAGCTTTATAGGCAGATCTAGTTTTGCCATAAGAATGTATTCCCATTCTAAGGATTTAGTTTCGCTATTTGCTTGGCAAATAAGCCAAGTATTATCAATTTTAGTCGCTATTGTTGGGGCATAACCACCAATTGAAAAATCTGAAATTTTTGTCGATGTAGTATTTGAATTTAAATTTTTTAATTCTATATATACATTTCTTTGATCTAGTTTAAAGGTGCCTTGGTAGTTATCATTGTTCAAATTTATTTCAAAATTCCAAGTCTCTTGTTCTGTATGCCAAAGATTATGGCGAACTGAAGTTGTTGTTTGATCATTCGTAATGCTGCAGACAACTTCAGATTGATATTCAGAAGCAAACGAATAGATAGATAAATTAAAAAAGAAAACGATAGAAGATATGACTTTCATTTTTTGAAGATATTACTAAATAGGTTTTTGAATTTAATTATATAATATAAAAGCGAATATTTAACCAGTTTATTGTTTGCATCGTTGGAATTGAATTCATATTTATTCATTTTAATTTTCCTGCTTAGATAGGATCTATTTATCTTGATTCAAGCTAGATTTCAACTTAGAAATAAACAATGTGAATTTACAGAAATTGCACAAATTGCACGCTCTCGGCTCCTGCCTTCGCGTGCATACATTCCATCCTGGAAATAAAAACCCCTCGTGATATGAGGGGTTCTCTTTCTTTTAGGCGTTAAAAGCTTCCTCGTGGCCTTGTAAACCACTGGGCGAGGGAGTAATTAAATTCTAACAGTTTGAAAAAAAAATTCAAGACAATTTAACCCTTAGGCTTCATGCCAATGAAGGCATGTCTTTCAAGGAGCAAGGATGCTTAAGGCGTTAAAAGCTTTAGTGCTGATTCTTAAACTTGTGATATTGCTTGTAACAATTCACAAATTAATTAGGAGTTGATGCTAAGGCGAGGGAGGATCTGAAGGGATCCTCCCTCTTTATATTTCGAATTTCTAAAAAATACTAAATATGATTATCTTCTAAAAAACGCTCACTTCTAATGGCCGCTTGGCAACCAGATCCAGCAGCAGAGATCGCCTGACGATAGTATGGATCTTGAACATCTCCACAAGCAAATACTCCAGCTACTGAAGTATCTGGATGTCCTCCACGTGTTTTAATATATCCATGCTCATCAAGTTCTAATTGGCCGTTTAAGAATTTGGTATTTGGCTCATGCCCAATACCCATAAATAGACCGTCAGTTGGACATTCTTTTGTCTCATTCGTTTTGTTGTTGAAAACTTTTAGTGCAAAAACCCCACTAGCGTTTGCCATGATTTCTGTAATTTCAGAATTCCAAACCACTTCAATTTTTGCATTATCAAAAACTTTTTTCTGCATTGGTTTTGAAGCTCGGAAGCTATCACGTCTATGAATCAGATAAACTTTTGAAGCAAAACGAGTCAAAAATGTTGCTTCTTCAAGTGCAGTATCACCACCGCCAACCACGTAGACAACTTTATTGCGATAGAAAAATCCATCACAAGTTGCGCACGCAGAAACTCCACGGCCAATAAGCTCGCGTTCATTTGGTAAACCTAAGTATTTTGCTGATGCACCAGTTGAGATGATTAAAGCTTTGGCGAGATATTCTTCACCATTTTCTACACTTACTTTGAATGGTCTTTTTGAAAGATCAACACTTGTTACTTTGCTTGATAAAAACTGAGTTCCAAAACGTGCGGCCTGCGCGCGCATCTTCGTCATAAGATCTGGACCCATAACTCCTTCTGGAAATCCTGGGAAATTTTCGACATCCGTCGTGGTGGTCAATTGTCCACCAGGTTCATGACCTTCAATAACGAGAGGCTCAAGATTAGCTCGCGATGAATAGAGTGCAGCGGTGTAGCCGGCAGGTCCTGATCCGATAATAATTAAATTTTTTAATGTCGTCATAATAAACTACCTTCGTTTAAGAAATTAGTTTGGAGTTGTTGTCTGAGGAGTTTGAAGGGCAAGTAGTGCTGCTCTTTCTTCCTCTTCCTGTTGAATTCTCTTTTTCATATCAAGAGGGCGATCGTCTTTATCTGGATTAAGCTCGTAGAATGCTTTTACTGAAACCAATTCATCTGGATGTTTTGCCTCAGAAGTTACTTTGAACGTTTCACCGGTCATCGTACATTCATATTTATAAATTTTTTTTAGCTTTTTTTTGCTCATTTTCTCTCCAGAAAGCCTGTATATTGGGCATTTTTATTTTATAAATTTAAAACTTTTTGGATTCTAGCGAATTCTTTGATCCCTTGCAAGGAAGATCGCGTCTCATTGGGGAAAAAGGTTCCACTTTTTTCTTATAATACAGCGAAATTCTTAAGTCGTGATATGATTTTCTCTATGAGAATATTGATAAAACTAACTTTTTTCCTAAGTGCGCTTGCGATATTTCCAAATAGTGTTTGCGCTCAGGATTTTGCCGCTATGCAGTCGGGTTTTCCCAAAGGATTTTTAGATCTCGAAGCTTCTCAGAATAAAACTCTAATTATTGAAATGGGAGCCTTGGATGGTTACGTCGAAGGCGAATATGCCGAGTTTTTTATTCAAAATAAAAATTATAAGTATCCTAGAAATTTTAGTATCGGTAGTGGTGAGCTAGTTAAGATTTTTCCTAAGCATTCTTTTTGGTCGATTAAGGTAAAAGATCCTTCAAAATTTTTAGCGGCAGAAAAGATGCAATTGTCTGATGTGGCCCATGTAGCCATTATTCGCACGGGGATGGCCATTAGTGGAAGGCCACTCGATGTGAAAAATCGTATTCGTTTACTTGATCGCAACGAACGAGATTACACGTTGATTTCAGATCGTTTTGATCAGATACCAGAGAGTTTAAAAAAAGAGCACGGATATACAAGTAGTGAGAATACAAATTTTGAACAGAATAAACTCTTATCTGCTGATATCAATGTAAGCAGTAATGATTATCTTCAAAAAAAAACAAAATTAGAATATTCAGATGAGCACTTAGAGGAATTAGAAGAAAAATATTTCGCTAAAAAACCCACTGATCTAAAAATTTCTGTTGAAAAAAATGTTAGAAAAGAAATAGTTCAAGATCGCGCAAAAGTTTTTGAAAATCAAAATGAGCGCATGAAGTATGGATCTGCCGATTTTTATCGTGAGCAAAAACGGGTGAATATTATTCGTGATGTTCGTGATGATATCTCGATCCAAAGTGTTTATAAAGATGCAAAAGAAAATGAGATTCAATCGAAATTTATTACGAACCGTGCTCGTAAAAAAATTGAACGAGATGGAGAGCGCTGGTCAGAAGATATGGACGCAAAAACCCTGCGTCGTTATTTTGTCGAAAATGGAATTGAAGCAGAGATTGCTCGCAGAGAAAAAGTATTAAATGAGTTAGAAGGACATGAAATTTGGGTGAGCTTATCTGGTGGAATGAACAAAAATACAAATACGATTGATCAAAATTATCAGCGTCTCGATTATTCTTTAAGTCTTGGATACGATTTGCATTTGGCAAGAATGAATAGTGATTTTTCTAATTGGTCGATTGATTTTTTAGTAGAAAAAGGTGTTCACCATTTCGCAATTAATGATAACACAAATGCCGAATCGCAAGAGATTATGGGGGGACTTAATCTTAAATATTATTACCTTAATAATCCAGTTACACTAAATAAAATTATCGGAACGATCGGAGTTGGTGTAAAAATGGGGCGAGGAAACGCATCGGGAACAGAGCTTGATCGCACGTATTCATATCAAATAGTTTCTCTTCCTACAATGTCGGCCGGATTTAAATATCGTGTGAGACCAGGAGATTTAACCAGTGAAAATGTAAATATTGGAATTGCTTTTTCCGGTGGACTTGAATACGAGCGCACAAATTATTCGGTTAACGATTCGATTGCTAATAATGCAATCTACGGATCTTTTGCAAAAAATAATTTAAAATATGTAATGGGAATTCATTTTTATTATTGAAGGATTTATGAAGTTTAAAAAAGAAAAAATTTTAACCTCAATTTTTTTAACTCAAGTTTTTTGTTATTCTGCTGGAAGTTTTGCACTGGAGATAGATGAAAAATTGACTCTTAGGTTCTTAAAAGTTTCAGATTCAAAGAAAACGGTTCTCATTAATCGCGGATCAGAAGACGGTTTAGTGGTTGGGGATCACGCTAAATTTTTTATCACTCAAGGAGTGGTTGGGCGTGGTGTTGTTGAGAAGGTTTCACCTTCAAGATCGATTTGGGCGATTTATCGGTTAGTTGATCCGAATGAGATCGCAGAGGGGAGAGTTTTAAATTTAAAAATTGCGACACCAATTAAATTAACAGAAGATCCTTCAAAAAGTTTAAAGGATGAAGGTGAGATCGCGGGTGCAGATCGTATCAATATTCCTCTAGCTGAAGGGGCCGATGATGCACCAAAAGCACTTTCTAGCGACGAAAAAGATGAAATGAAATCAATGACTGAAAATATGAACGCAGATAAAAAAACAGATAATGGCAGTGTTTATGCCAGTTCAAAAAAGCTAAAAGACGATGAAGCCTTTTTTCAAACTCCATCTTTAGTCCAAAAAAATTGGGAAGTTTATACCAGCCTTTTTGTGAGCAGTCTTACAGGTACACAAGATGATCCGAGCTTAGACTCCACATCTTCAAAGAATACGACGACAGAAATTGCACTAGGTGGAGAAAAGTATTTTCCAACGAGTACATCATTCTTAAAAAATTTAAGTGCAGGTGCATTTATTCGCTTAAGAAATAATTCTACTTCTAATTCGGCGGGTCTTACTTACAAAAATACTGAATATGGAATGCAAGCAAACTACCATGTATTTGAGTCACCATTTGCGACTCAAAAATTAATTGGGTATTTAAGCTTAAGTGCGGGATTAGGATCGATGACTTTAACATCGACAACTGTTTCGACAACAACGACGGTGGAAGACACCATGACTGGAAGTTCAATGTTCTTCTCACTTGGGGCAGGAGTTAAAACGAATATTACCAGAAATTGGACTGGAAGGCTGTCCTTGGAATATTATTCAACTTCCGCATCTCTTGCAAAAGATGGGGCGAGCGAGAAGGTGAAAGTTAGCCAAGCAGGGCCGCGCTTTAATGTCGGTCTCGGTTACGCCTTCTAGTTTGAACTTAAATAAGCATCGAATTGCGATTCTTACAAACTTTAAATTAATTGGCGTGATTGGCCAGGAAGAGATCGGTAAGTTTTTTTGTTTCTTTGGAAACTTCAGGAACCATTAAATGGTGTGGCGCCATTTCTCCCTCATAAGAAAGAATTGTGGCTTTTGGAAATACTTTTTTTAGGTAGATTGTTGAGAATTCATAATCGAGCACACGATCATTTTTACTTAAATGAATCACTATATCGGATTTTTCGGAAACAGTTTCATTATTATTTTTTGTAAACTCATGGGCCAAATCAATAACCTGATTAGCGGCATCTAAAGGCACACTCTGCATATAGTAATCAGGAAGTTTTAACATAATGAGAACATCTGGATAACCAACGAGATTATAAAGCCAAGATGCGGGGACACTACTAGTAAATAAGCGTACAATGTTGTTTAAAGGTTCCGCAAAAAAAAGGTCTGGTTTAAAAAATGGTGACACCAAAGTCACTGAGCCAATTTTGTCTTTAAGATCAGTGCGCTCCTTAATCATATGGGAAATCATAAGACCCCCAGTCGAGAAGCCAACAAAGTGAATTTTTTTGTAGGAGCTACTTAGAATATTTAATCTTTGGTAGAAATTTTTCATCCATTCTTTACTTGTTGTTTGATTAACAAGTTTTGTGCTTCCACCGTAGCCAAAAATTAAATCATTATAAACATCCTTTCCTTCAAAGAGGGCCTTCTCTTTAAAGAGTTTCATCTCATAAGGAGTGCCCATGAAACCGTGTATGATATACACTAACTCTTCAGATTTTTTTCCTTCAATCGCTTCGATGTATTCCGGATGTTGATAAGGGTTTTTTTCTTTAAATTCTGAATCGAGCTTTAAATATGTAGTTTTGGTATTTTGCCATTCATTTTCTAGTTGATCAGTAACCGTATTTGATTTTGCAAAGAGAGAAAATGCATTTATGCATAAAATAAAATAAATTAATGTTTTCATCTTTTATCCATATTAAATTCATCTGATTATGTATTTTAGAGATGCAAAAGAGCAAGATCTTTATTAAAAAAGAATATTTTTTTAATTGCCATCTTCGGCATCAATAAAAATATTGTATGAACTCATTTAGATGCTAGTATATAGAATGCGGGACTATTGGGGAGAGATTTACTCTCTATTATTTTAAATTCAAGCTCATTTACAAGGTTGATGATTTCTGAAGAAGTAACAGACTGAGAAATAACTTTTTTGTCGTAAATTTTTACGAATATAGGAATTAAAAAATTAGGAATTCCCCATGAATTTATAAAATCAAAAACAGCATCTTTTTGTGCTGATCTATCTAGTTCTGTTATTAATAGTAATCCTCCTTTTTTTAGTTTTTGATGAATTGTTTTAAGTGCATGGGAGCGTTTTTCCCAGTGTTTAATTGAGGCAATGCTATAGATAAAATCAAATTCATCTTCTTGAAATTGTTCAATTTCGTCAGCGCTAATAACTTGTAGATTGGCAATAACGTGCTTTTTGTTTAACAATTTATTTGATAGTTTAATTTGTTCAATCGAATTGTCGATACCGAATAGTTTTGAATGAGGCAAAAAGTTAGATATATGATTAAGAATTTTTCCGTCACCACATCCCACATCAAGAATTTTTGAATCTGAATTGATTTTACTTAAAATCAGATTCAAATAATTTATTTTTGAATTAAAAGACGCGGGTGCTATAATTTGATCGTAAAATAAAGTTTGCAAAAAATTATATTTTGTAATTTTACTCATTTCATACCTTGTTTGTTTCTTGATAAAACAGGAAATATCCATAAAAATGCTGCAACTAGAAAAAATATAGGAAGTAATAAGAGTGCTATATTAATTTCGAATTTTAAGTCGAGAAGCCTTCCAATCGACTCTGCTGACCACATATCCCCTAAAATATGAATGAGGATGACGGAGATTGCAAAGGCAGATGTTTTTAATTCTTCAGGGGAGGATTGCATGATAAGTGTATTAACCGGACCAGTTATAAAAAAAGCAAAAAACATTCCCAGCGAAATATTTAATAGTGCAAGATCGTAGTTTGTTTGAAAAAGTGCCAAGAGACAAAAAGGAACTGATAGCAACATCGAAGAAAAACAAATTATGGTATAAGCATTAGAGTAGTGCTTTTTAAATTTATTTGCAATAGCTCCACCTATCAATGTTCCTGAAATTCCCATGACAACTAATAATGTGCCAAAAATAATAGAAGCATTTTCGTTATCAATGTGATGTTTTCTTAATAGTAGAGTTGGTCCCCAAAAAGCAATTGTGCCTAAAGCATAATTGTATGCACAATAGCCTAAGCAGGCAAAAAGATATTCTTTAATTTTAAAAATGGCAGGAATGTCGTTTAAAGCAATATTACCTGTCGATTCAGTATGAGTAGATTTAAATTGATGATGACCAAATAATAAGTAAGCGATTAAAATTATAAAACATGGCAGACTAGAATAAATAAAAACTTTATTTAGAGTTAAGAATGAGCTCAAATAACCACCAGTGATAAAACCAAAGGCCGATCCTAATGGAATTGCAGTGTAGAAAAAACTTAAGATAGAATTTTGTTTTTCACGAGAAAAGTGATCGGCCAAAATACTTGGAGCAAGAATAGAAAATCCTGCTTGACCGATGCCAACTAATGTTCGGTAAAATGCGAGTTGTCCATAGCTCGTTGCAAATCCTGTGAGAAAATTAGAAGTACTCCAAACAAGAACAGCACAAATTAAAAGCGCTTCTTTTTTTTTAAGACGATCACCGAAAAAACCAAAAAATGGGCAAGCTGCAACATACCCGATCATGAATAAGGTTGATAATCGTCCAATTTGAGTATCTGACAGTAAGTACGATTTTTTTAATATAGGGATAATTGACGCCAAAATGTGCCTATGGGCGTAATTCATGAAATTGAAAAAGGTATAGATAAATAGTAGAAAAAAACTAATATTAATAATGTTTTTTTTGTTTTTCATACTGAATTTTTATTAGAGAATTGAATTAGTGATTCTTCTAATATCAAAAAGATCTCGTCAATTTGTTTATGGGTTAGAACTACAGATAATAGCATTCTGATTCTAGTCGGTTCTTTTCCACCATAAAATGCGATAATGCCGTTTTCAAACAGTAATTCAAGGAAGTTTAAGGTTTTTTTGTGATCACCATTAAACACTTCAAAAGATATCATTGTTCCAAGACATCGAATGTTATTTATTAAACCTTTGCAAGAAGTTTGGGCCAAATTATTAAGACCTAAACAGAACAATTCTTCTAATTGCTTAATTTTTCCATTTTTCCCATAAATATTTTTGCTTAATAAATAATCTAATATGTTTTTTCCTGCAGTAAGTGTTGTGATTGAACCATTATAAGTTCCAGCGATAAGTCCAGGTTTAGGATTTAATTCGTCTGAATAAATTGTGACACATGCTTGGAGGGTTTTACCAACAGTAACAACATCGACATATTCATCAAGTTCAAACATTTGAAAAGCAAATAGTTCACTTGTTCTACCAAAAGTCTGTACTTCATCAATCCAAATATACAAATTGTTCGTTTTGGCCCATTTAAAAATTTCTAGGTAATATTCACGATCACCATAAACAAATCCAGCTTCACCTTGAATGATCTCCATGCTAATTGCACAGTAAATATTTCCGTTGCGAGCAATAAGATCGTCTAAAGCATTTAATGTGTTTCTTAAGGATTTTTTTGGATTGCTATGATCAAAATGAGGAACGTGGTCAACTAAAACAGATTTTGGCATTCCTTCGCGGCAACTGTCATCATCACTTACATCTTGCATGGCCACAGAGCGACCGGCAAATGAATTTTTAAAAGATATAATTCTATAATTAGGTGCTTTTTTCTGCCAAAGTATTTTCAATGCAATGTCATTTGCAAAAGAGCCTGAGCAAGAAAACCAAAGATGTTTTAATCTCGTGTTTTTTAAATATTGTAATAATGTTTTTGTTAACAAGTATGGTGGTCCATAGGTCAATAAGTTGCCAACCATTATTGTATCATTTGTTGCAGCTTCTAAACATGCGTCTATGTATGTAGGATGACTATGCCCTAAAAGATTGACACCAATGCTATTAATTAAGTCGTATTTTATGGAGCCATCGACAAGTTCAATAAATGGGCCATGGCCACGCCCAGAAGCAAACATTTTAAAGAAGAAATCCTTTCCCCTTAAGGTTTTATACTCACTTAGCATCTGAATCATCATTTGCTTTTTCTCAGGATCTGCCATTTTAATTTTATTTATTTTTTTATGATTATCAAGAATCAATTTCTTTAGTTCACCAATGTTTTTTGATATTTTTTCGTCATAATGCAATGGGAACATTTTTAAGTCTCCAAGTTCTTTTAATAAAAGTTAAATATTTTCTTGAAAGTTTGTGGAAGATTCATATTGAATTCAGATATTTGTTTTTTAGAAAAATACCAATTCCAATCAATGGTGAAAAGATGAATGATAAGCATTCCCAAAGTCAAATCAGTAAAGTTGATAAATAATAATATTCCAAAATGCAAAAAAATCATTAAGTGCCAAATATATTTGCGAGTTTTTTTAATGAAAAATAGTGGTAAAAAAATAATTTCTAGAATTAATATAAACCAATTCAAAATTTTAAAAAGTAATAGTGGTAGATATTTAAGAGTGTCTATTAAAAAATAATCACGCGCCAATGGATTATAAAACACTTTCAAAATAGCGGTTCCATCTACCCAGCTTGGGCTTCTTAGCTTAGCAATACCAGAGATGGTATATCCTACTGCCAACAAAACCCAGCCCCCCCAATATAAATTTTCACAAATTTTATCTTTGCGGTAATTAATATATGCAAGGGCCAGTAACACCCATCCGATATATGCCAAACTAGGATTTAAAATTAAATTATTCGCATTAAATAATGCTGCCCATCCATACCATAAATAGATACATGAAAATGTGACAAATCTATTGATAACTATGAATATTGAAAACAAGATGAGAGATTCAATGTAAATGAAAACTAAAAACGAGGAGTAGTTGATTAAACTTAAAATATTTGGAAAGATTTTATTCGTTTGATTTAATGATATATTTGAGAGCATCTGATGCGCGCCAAACATTTCATATGAAAAAGGTAACAATGATAAGAAATGATAGCAGAGATAAACTCCTAAGCAAATTCTAAAAATTAAAAAATGACTTTTCCAACTTTCTATCTCGAACATAAAACCTCAAAAGTATAATTTTTATTTTCTCTTCCTCGTGTATTATCCTTAATATTTAAGATCAATTTATTTAAATTTTTAGGAAGATTAAATTCATTGACAAGGATATCGTTGCGACAAAATCCATGTTTCATAACTGATTGAAAAATTTCTTCTGGAATTCTTGGGGCATACCCTATGACGGCACCATAAACATTTCTTCGATTATAAGGGCCTAAAATTTTAGCACCTTCTTTGTTTGTAATTTTAGTTTCAATGAAATTTTCTTTGTCAGTATAAAATTTCAGATTAAAATCAGAGCCAAATGCTTCATATCCATTAACATCTGAAAAAACAATTGGTAGGGGGCTTACCATATAGGCCAAGCCTATTCCTCGCAGAGGTTTATAATCCAGCATATATCCAAGAGGCGCTAATAGCCCGATAAAAATAAGTAGATATTCTATTTGTGAATCTTTTGAAATAAATTTACTCAGGTTTATCTTCAAGCATTTTTCCCTTTAATAATTCGAAAATTTTGTTTTCATTTATAGGACCCATTCCACATTCATTTTCCACATTTTTAGGGTTATTGTATGTGCCAAAAATTATGTCCCAGATTGGTAAATCTGAATAATTAAATTTATGTAAGCCTCTTTGATGGTGGATTCTGTGCATTTCAGGTCGCTGAATAAAAAAACCAAGCCAGTGTGGAGTTTTAATATTTACGTGATAGATATATTCAGCTGTTGCAAGAAAAAAAAGTGTCCACTTTACTTGATTAGGAGATAATCCAAGCACGATATAGCAACAAGTGCTGGTTAAGAAC
>JACCDN011191379.1_pt1 | contig 21235 bp, 17 predicted proteins | sample 7441691 | NCBI WGS metagenome assembly JACCDN01 (sample SAMN15323439, study PRJNA562643) | freshwater metagenome | isolation source: river surface water | place: USA:Blue River Watershed | collected 2017-08-16 | reverse complement strand
TCCTAGCAGCACAGGAGCCTCTGCCATCACCAGTTATAGAGCAACGGCTGCCCCTGGAGGTTTGGGCTGTACCGCCACAGCCCCCGCAACCACATGCACCATCACAAATTTAACCAATGGCACACCGTACACATTTACCGTAACTGCAACCAACAGCAACGGCACAAGTGTCACATCAGCGCCCTCTAATGCCGTAACACCGACAACTGCAGTTCCAACCGTACCAACAAGTCTCTCCGCCACAGCAGGGAACGCGTCTGCCAATCTCAATTGGGCTTCAGTGGCTGGTGCTACCAGCTACATCGCAACCTCGAACCCAGGGAGCTTGACCTGTACCAGCGCAACCACTACATGCAACATCACAGGCTTAAACAATGGCACAACTTATACCTTCACGGTGATTGCCCGCAATGGAGGTGGCAACAGTCCACCCTCATCCCCTTCTGCTGCCATCGTACCCATCGCCGTTGTACCAAGTCCACCCACCTCCGTTACCGGCTCTGCCGGCAACGCGGCTGCAAGCGTCAGTTGGACCCCTCCTACTGAAACAGGTGGCTCAGCTATTACAACTTACACAGTCACATCATCAGGCAATCAAATCTGTACCGCAACAGCCCCTGCAACCACCTGTACCATAGCAGGCTTAATCAATGAAACAAGCTATCAATTTACTGTAAAAGCAAGCAATGCCAGCGGCACAGGCCTAGCATCAGCACCATCAAACACAGTAACACCTAGCGCGATGCTCTATCTACAAGGTGAACAGGATGAAGATGACCATTTTATCGAATTTTATGAATCCGCTTTTGCAGATAACTCAGAACCGCTAGTAAGTCACGCATTAACCATCAGTACACACGATCTAGGATTAGCTCAACGAGCAACTGGCGGCCGTGCAAGACAACTGGTCATTACGAATCAAACCGATACGAATGCCATCATCGGTGAATTAAGCGTAGAAAATATGCCTAGTGATACGACCTACACCACCACATGCAAAGAGGGCAAGATACTTGTAGCAAAAGGCGGTTCGTGCAGTATCTCTATTCAACCAGGAACGCTGGTCAGTGAGAGCATCGAATCTGTTCCTTGCGCCATGGGCTTTGCGCCAAACGCAGCGACGCTGACACTTTACTCCTCATTTGAGCCTATATCAGCGCAAGTGAGCATTGTTAGCTATGGCTGTATATATCAAGGCGGATATATTTTTTCAATTGATGACACGACTCCTGTGACAAGTAGTATCGGTGGAGCCGTTATCACCCTGACAGAACCTAACGCACTATCATGGCGGCCGCCCAATGCCCCCATAGCAAATGATGAGATCAGAGGTATTGATGAAGCATCGAGAGTAGACAAAGAGGACATCTCGTCACTCATCTGCAACGGTCAAACAGACGGAGCATGCGACACGCAACACATTGTGTCACATTATGCAGAACACACCCATGACTACGCGGCAAGCTCATGTCAAGCAACGCTACAAGGCTATGATGATTGGTATTTACCTGCCATCTGTGAGATGGGCTATGATGCAGATGGCATCGGTAGTGGATGTGGTACACGAGAAGCACCTCTTATGCAGAACATTCAATCCAATCTAATGGATACACCGCTGCTAGAAAGTCTGGCCGGCGTATATTGGAGCGCTACAGAGGCGTCTCCTTTGTTTTCATCACACAGCGCATGGCTGCAAGAATTATCAAATCTCAATAGTCATCAACATAGTAATGATAAAAATAATCAATATCAGGTATTGTGTGCTAGGCGATTAACGACAATGAATTAATCCACCATAGAACTCTCACCGAGAGAGATATCATGGATACGCTTGATATTTATCAGGAGGTTAAAAGAATGGCCATGGGATCCCAATATTACTGGATTTTCAGTATTATCAGAGGGTCTTGGAACTGCGGTTATTTAATTACACATCGAAGCGAAAGCCCTCTATAGCCACGTCTGAGGTTTGAGCCTGCTTTGAAGGAGCCCCCGCCCATAGGCCTCCCATAACCCCGGTAACAAGACTCACCACAGATGCACGCTCATTTTGCGCACCCGTCTTCGCTGCATAAGGTGTCACTGTGCGTGTGGGTTTGGGTTTTTCTAGTCGTGTTCCACCTTCCAAATCAGTTATATTGGTGGTTACATTAACCACGGAAGCTCCTCGATCATTATTCGGCTTCCGGTGTCTAAGCTGTGATGACGGAACTGCGGAAGCAGCGTCTAGTTCACTGTTCAGCTCTGTCACCCAAGTATTCAGAAGCACTGCAGTCAGCCGGGTAGCGTTCACACAGCGTTGCAATAACTCGCCAGGATTCTTACAAGATCCCAGCATTGTGAGCAAACGCCCGTGATTATGAGCTGTCACTAATTTCGGAATTTTGGCTACCACTGACAGTAATTCTGCATAAATGAAAAAAACTTCGGGACGTGATGCAAATGAGTTTAGAAAACCCACATACTCTGTACCATAACGCTGCCATATCTCTGGATCGTTTAGTAAATGTAAAACACGCAAAAAACTATTGTATTCAGTGGCATTTGAAGTAAACTGAGCACCATACATATCATATACAGCCATCAACTGCGCAGAGGGACTCACCCTTTCTTGCAGAAGCCACGATTCCAAATGCTGACAATAACTGATATTAGTTTGTTTACTCTCATCAAGCTTAACCAATCGTTCAATAGATACCAGATTCTTGCGGTGGTGCTCAAGTTGCGCTAACGTTTGTTGATCCAAATTCGCACCAAATTTCAACATTAAAATGGCTAAGTCCACTGGGCTTTCACTGGTCAGAAGCGCACTAAAAGCACATTTTTCAAGCAGCTTATTTTGGAAAAGTATCTGTACTGCACTACTCAATAAAAGAGGTTGAGCCGATGCTATCACAGCGGCAGAAATAGTCTGCTTTAGTTGACTTTTTCGCGCATCCTCGTCCAACCATTCGGAATCAGAGAACGCCATTGTACGCTCTTGCTCATCGGGCAGAAAACCAATACTGGCAACGTTACCCAGCGCTTGTGCAAGTTCATAAGGGACTGGTGAACAAGCTAATTTTGGAATGTAGGCGGCACACAAAGGATTGCTTTGTAACACAATAATACCCTTTACAAACTCCTTCGGATTGCTACTTGCTATAATAGCTTTGTAAAAATCTGCGTTCGATGATTCCGGTAGATTCAATTGCTGAACTTTTACAATTTCTTCGAGTGTTAATAATGTTAATGGCGTAATCTCTTCGCCTTGCGCTACGGTTATGCCAATGCGCTGCAACAACAAAAGTCCTGTGACCCCTGTTGGTAGGTCGCTACACTGCAAGACAATGCTTAAATTGTCTACGCTAGATAATCCTTGCTCTCTTAATTTCCCAACCTGTTTTATGAGATCACTCGTAAAAAACTGCGATAAGCCAGATAAAAAATATACAACCAAATGGGTATACCAACTAGATATTAATAAAGAATCATGCAAATGCGTGATCAGATCTGCCGCTTCTATTGCAGTAATCGTATGAATATTTGTATTTTCCAAGATATTTAAATGCTTTTTAAGTTCAACGGGGAGGAACCCACGTAAAAAATATAGGCTCTTATAATAGGATTGGAGAGTATTTAATGTATCTTTTACTACCTGTGATAAAGCCATAGTCGGTGTCCCCTCAAAAACAATGGGCAATTTTAACACAAACAAAAGCCAAATCAACTTTTTTTTAGTCAATATGGGTTGCAAATGGAATTTATAAGCCCAGCGCTTTATGGTGAATTGGTTCAAACGAAGGCTGGGACTTGGCCTAATGGCAATAAGTTAAGGATTTTTACCCATGCCTACGAATTTCATATCGCTATCTAAACAACTCTGCGAGCTGCGCATCTATAGCTTGTAATTCCTTTTGAAGGGCATGGATGAGAGGCAAATCTTGGCCTGTTTGCATGGTTTCTAAGGTCGCAGCTACCGCCGTGCGTTGAGCAGCAAGTTGGGTCTGCTTAGTTTTGATTTGCTCCAACCACTGCGTTCGTGTCCCCATTTTATCTAAAACAGCCTTGGGACGATCTTTGACATGTTGTTGCTGCGTACGACAAATATGAACCAGAACATGAATTTTACGACTGAGACGCTCACTCCAATAGGCAACCATAACATCTGAGGTTTTCGGGGTAATCACGTCCAAATCTCTGGCAATATCTGCGATACAATCCAGTCCGGACGTCACATCACGGAACAAACCAGCAGGCAACAGTTTTAAGGGAAAAAAATCACCAAATTTTAATATTTGACGCTCCAACTCGGGGAGACGTTCGCGGATGCGTCTGATTGACTGGGAGCAGTCCATAGTAACTCTCATTATGTAACTATTCAGCATTTTTCGAGGAAACGCCCTATTTACTATAAAACCAAGATATCCGAGCCGTGACCGTCAGGGCTCGGATCACGCTCAAAATTAAACACCAACGGTGACACAGTAATTTTGTCCTGTTCTGATACTGATCGAGGGGTGGCATAGTGGGAGGGCTCCCGGCGCGCGCAGCTTGCGAGCACGTTGGGATACCCACGATGACAGGACCCCGAGGCAAAAACTCAAATTCAGTGCTCGCTTAAAAAGGTATCACCAGAAAAAATTACTGTGTCAACGCCTCTACCGTAACTGCTGATTCGTCACGGCATCAAAAATCAAACTAGGTCGCTTCTCAGTGCCCAAATCCCCCAATACCACCCCATCTAAACCAGTATTGAACAATTGATCCACTTCTTCTAGCGAAAGTGCCGGCGTTTTGCCATGTGGATTAGCGCTCGTAGAAACGATAGGGCCTAATTGACATAATTTCTGAGCAATGGGGTGTGCCGTCATTCTGACTGCGATGGTATTATGCGAACCCGACACCCAATCCGGTACATTTTCCGATTTGGGAAACACCCAAGTCACCGGTCCAGGCCAAGTTTCTTTAATGGCCTCTAAACGCGTTATGGACACATCTCCAATCAAAGAAAATAATTGTGGCCAATCTGCAATCAGCACAATCAAGCCTTGCTGAAGCGGGCGCCCTTTGAGTGCCAAAATACGTTCCACAGCGGTTTGATTAAATGGGTCACAGCCCAAACCATAGACCGCTTCCGTAGGATAGGCCAAAACTTGTCCTTCTTGGATATCCAGCAAAGCTTGATTGAGATCAGAAATATGTTGAATCATACACTCTCAGTAATCGAAAGAATCGCAATAGACTCAAGTGGCACATCAGAATGACCGCCTTTATGGCCTGTTTTGGCTTTTGCAATCGCATCGACCACATCCATTCCTTCCACAACCTCCCCAAATACACAGTATCCGTATTCTTGTGGGTTTTCTCCCTTATAATTCAAAAATTGATTATCTACCAAATTAATAAAAAACTGAGAGGATGCCGAATGGGGATCAGAGGTTCTCGCCATCGCAACCGTACCCCGTTTATTAAGCTTCCCCGTCTTAGCTTCATTTACCACTTTGTTAGGAGCTGGCTTAGTTTGCATGTCAGCATCCAAACCACCACCTTGAATCATAAATCCATTGATCACTCTATGGAAAATAGTATCCGAATAAAATCCACTGCGAACATAGCTTATAAAATTTTCCACAGTTTTAGGGGTAGCGTCTGCATCCAAACGCAGCGTAATATCTCCCAACGATGTTTTGATCAAAATCATAGTGACTCCTTAAAAATATGTTCCCGCATTTTATCACAAACTGCATGTAAAACATGGATATTATGAATACAAGCCAAAGCAGTGAACAAATGAAATTTTTGTTTAAATAAATGATGCAAATACGCGCGCGAATACTGTTGGCACGTGCTGCATTTACAATCCTGCATAATGGGTTGTTCATCATTTGCAAAACAGGCTTTTTTGATTTGGATCCGACCTTGTTCATGTTCGGAGTCAAAGCGCAACCATTCCCCATCCGGCACCACAGTACCGCAATACAAAGCACCATGCCGCGCATTACGCGTCGGTGCAACGCAATCGAAGACATCAATCCCCTTAGCCACCACATCTAATAAATCCTGGGGTGACATACCGACGCCCATAGTATACCTTATTTTTGTTTCTGGGAGCACTTGGCGCACCCATTCCACCACTTTAACCGTCGCCGCCATATCAAAACCAATGGTTTCACCCCCAATTGCCAGACCATCTACCGCTTGACCAGCCACAAATTCCGCACTTTCTAGACGCAGTTCGGGATAAACCCCACCTTGAATAATCCCGAATAACGCTTGTTGCGCGCCATATCGAGAAGTTGGATGGGCTTGATGATAGTCGATAGATTCCAATAACCAACGATGAGTACGCTGCATAATATGTTGCGCTTCAGCATAGGTCGCCGCATCAGGCGTGCATTGATCAAACGCCATAATAATATCAGCGCCAATGATTTTTTGGGTAGCCAACGACATCGCAGGCGTCATATGAATGAGGCGTTCACTCTGGGGTAACGTAAAATGAGCACCCTCTTCGTCTACCGTACAAATTTTCTTCGACAATGAAAATACTTGAAAGCCGCCGCTATCCGTCAACATGGGACCATGCCACCCCATAAACTGATGCATACCGCCCGCCCGCTCAATAACTTCCATGCCTGGCGCGCACAACATATGATAGGTATTGCCCCCCAAAATAATCTGACTTCCGCTGGACCACAGTTCCATTGGAGTCATATTATTCACCCCAGCTCGTGTCCCAACCGGCATAAAAGTCGGTGTGGTGAACATCCCATGGGGTGTTTGGACCTGCATCACGCGTGCAGCCGTTCTTGAATGGCGGTGCAGTACTTGACAGGTAAAACGATTAGAATCTTTGGAGTCGAATGAAGCAGTCATATTAAAATTTTGCGCGCTTCCTCATTGTAAAAAAAACCTGGGTATAAACATAAGCACTCGACGCAAACATGGATACAAAATAGAGCGCAGACCACAGAGGAATCGACAATCCATACCATTGCCAATCCACATGCGAACAATCACTGTTTCCCCAAAAAAAGGATTTAAGGATCATATCCCAAGAAAAATAGTGAAACATTGCCTGCAAGCCAGGCATACATTGCTCAGTCACTTCAACTGGCAATGATTGCAACCACAATTGGCGACTAGCAAAATATAAACCCAAACCAGCAAAAATACATTGCAGCAAAGAAACGACTCTGGCGCGCCGCACACTCGCAACAAACATACCCCACATACACGTAAACCCAAATAAAAATGAACAGGTACGTTGCATAAAACATAAAGGACAAGGTTTTAATTGATTCAGCATTTCAATATAGAAAGAAAAACCTACCACGAAAATACTGATAAATAACATGAAGTTTTGAAATTTTCGATACGTTGTTTTTTGCATATCTTGTCCTTAGATAAACGCGATGCTCTGCCTATGCAGGCTATTAAAAAGATTATAAGCTTGCTACATACAAGTCGCAAGCTTGAGACAGGCAAAATAAAACCAAATTATCTGAGCCGTGACCATCAATTGTCGCACCCACCCTATTCAACCCCGAATATCACCGATATTTTTACCACACCGGACACATTGGTTTTAGTCACATCCAAGTTTTTTACAGTCAGTGTGTAACGCATACTTTGGACGCGTAACCATTCCATAAAAGCATTATACGGCACTTCATCAAAGCTCAATTGGATTTCACCACTCGCAGTTTGCGCTAATTGATAAGGAAATCGATGAAAAGATGCATGCTTCAATACCTGGGTTAATATAGACAACAAATTACCCGCAGCAACCTTCTGAGGTTGTTTTTCCTGACTATAGTTTTTCTGGGCATGACGCATCCACATCAGTGTGCTATTTTTTTCATACCAATGTTTGCGTGCATTCGATACGGCAGTCGTCAACGGCGAAAACAGCATCGCATAAAAAAGATAGGCTACGAGACAGAGTCCCGCGACTACAACGGCTGTTTGCTCACGTTCATTGAATTGCTGCCAATGGGCTTTCATAACGACAACTCCAATTTAGCGACGACTTGTTCATTTTCCGTTGCTGCCGAAACCTGCTGCACATGCACATGCCGATTCTGCAAAAAGGCCTCTATTTTCTCTAATGCAGAGAAATTGTCGCAGCGAAACACAACAGTTAAAATTTGATTTTGAAACTGCAAGGTCTGCACAGTCAAGGAAGTCTTAGCACTTTGTTTCGGCAAGGTCTCAGCTTGCGCGTCGAGCGCCAATGACCAACTTTCCATCAACGACCATAAGGCAGCATTATGGCCCAGTTGATTTTGCTTAAGTAATTGTTCAACCCTAAATTTTGGGCTGATCACTTGTTGTGCGCCTGGAAAAAACACCCGATAAGACTGGGCAATTTGTTGGTCAGCCTTCTGAGACTGATGGGTGATCAGCATATACAGCCCAACATGAATACCGATAAAACTGACTAACCAAGCCGCTGCTAAGATCCCAGCTAATTGGTATTTATGTTTCACCTGAGTTTGACTGGTAGCATGCTGAAACTCTCCCTGACAGAGATTTAAAATTTTGGTTTTGAATAACCGTTCTGCAATCCATGTGTATCTGGACTTGGAATGATCAGATATGGCAGCACCTTCTTGCACCGCAGCACTCTCTGTAAACAGTTGCCATTGCAATTCTTTCGACCAAGCATGCTCGAAATGATCCCAAATATCTAAGCTAACCGCGCCTTGAAATGCATCAGAATGAATCAATACAGTTTCTTCACCAACCACTGCTTCTCCAGGCTGAAGCGCAAACCAGTCGATGGTAATTTGATCATAGTTCAAATCCAGGTTACTCAGCTTAGCCATCCACTCGGTCATAATGTGTTTATCAATCACCACAACCCAATAACGGCCATTACGATAATACGCTTTGTCAAAGCCAAAATGCACCTGTGCAACCGCTTGTGCAATATTATCTTCCAACGCAAACGGGATCGCTACGCGTGCTTTGCTATCCGATAACAGGGGCAATTCAACCTGATACAAGCCGCACCATGCCGTGGGAAACACGATAATTGTCCTGGCATTCTCTTGCAAAACACGAATCTCTTCGATGGTCCGCATTTGCAAAGGTTGCTCAATCTGACCCTGCATATCCAGACGCGCAGTCAACATTGCGTTGAGATCATCAGTTTGAACAAACAGGAAACAGGTTAACACTGTCTGATCCCTAACCTGTCATTGCAGCATGGCGCTCGCGCAACGATTGAGCAAGCAAATAAACAACCAATGCGTATTGTGGACTCGTATTATAACGGGTGATCACGTAAAAATTAGGGTAAGCCATCCAATATTCAGGACCTTTATCTGTAATCAATTCCAATACGCCCGCCTCATGGGGATGCACACCGTTATTACGTTGCGTTGGTTGTACCCCAGCATGCAATAATTGCGCCAATGAATAATTAGGCGCTTTACTATTTAAGACTAGACTTTTCAAACCTTTCTGCGGAACACGGACAGGCTCCACGACCATTTGTTTGGGTTGCCAGCCATGTTTACTGAAATAATTGGCGATGCTGATAATCACATCTTGGTCTTTACTCATCAAATTTGGGCGACCACGTCCTTGGTAGTCTACTGCATAGGTACGGTAACTACTCGGCATAAACTGCGGTTTTCCCATCGCACCCGCATAAGAACCCTTGTACTGAGTTGGGGAGACGCGATGTTCACGACACAACAACAAAAATTCGCGCAATTCTCTTTTAAAATAAGGGGCACGGGAGGGATAGTAAAACGCCAATGTCGTTAAAGCATCTAAAACTCGGTAATCCCCTTGGCGTTTGCCATACAAAGTTTCTACCCCCAAAATGGCGACGATCATCTCTGGCGGCACCCCATATTGCTTCGCAACCTGTTGTAATACCTTTTGATTATTTTTCCAAAAATCTAACCCGGAATTGAGACGCTCTGGCGTTAAAAACAAAGCTTGGTACACATCCCAATTTTTCTTTTCATACGGACGATCCATTGACGCAATAATTTGAGGCTGATATTGGGCAGCCGCTAAAATAGTTCGTACTTGTTTAGGCTGAAAGTGATCATGCACTACCAAATCTTGTACAAAAGCGCTCACATCTTTTCGATGTAAAAGACTCGCATCGGCATAGAGGGTTTGCATACTGCATACCGCTGTTGTAATAATAAGTAAACGTCCCCAGAACCGCATCTTTTCCCCTTAAAAACCCAAATTTATAACAAAAAAACCACTCATTCCCACGTCAATGCTAAGCAGAATGCAATAAAAATCTATAAAAAAGGGTAGGTTGGGCCTTGGCTCAACGAAGCAGAGCAAAGCCATTTTTGTTGGGCCAAGGCCCAACCTACTCTTTAATAGTTATTTAAATTAACCATTCGGTTAAGTGCATCCTCTTTCTCCTACGTCCCGGGGCTTACCCGCGGGACGTAGGCAGATGTCTTAATTTAATAACGTGGGCACAGACATGAACAAAGATAACATTTGCTGACTTAGTGAACAAGCACAATAAATGTTTTCATCCACGCCAACATCAGCTAGAATTAGGTGTTTTATCCCATACACTTGGTATTTAACAGTGAGTGATCTGTCTTTAATTCGAAATTTTTCCATCATTGCCCATATTGATCATGGCAAATCAACGCTCGCCGATCGGTTTATTCAGATGTGTGGAGGCTTGTCGGACCGTGAAATGGGTGCACAAGTTTTAGACTCCATGGATATTGAGCGCGAACGTGGCATTACTATTAAAGCGCAAAGTGTTGCACTCCACTTTAAAGCACAAGATGGCAAAATCTATCTATTAAATTTTATTGATACTCCAGGTCATGTTGATTTTTCTTATGAAGTATCACGTTCTCTTGCCGCCTGTGAAGGGGCGCTGTTAATCGTAGATGCCGCACAAGGCGTCGAAGCTCAAACTGTCGCAGTATGCTATACCGCGATTGACCAATCTTTGGACGTACTACCTGTATTGAATAAAATTGATTTGCCTCAAGCAGAGCCCGAGCGAGTCATTGCTGAAATTGAAGACATCATTGGTGTAGATGCCCATGACGCCATTCGAGCCTCGGCCAAAACCGGTTTGGGTGTAGAGGATATTCTAGAAGCTATTGTCCAACGCATTCGCCCTCCCGTCGGAGAGCTAGAAGCGCCTTTGCAAGCCCTAATCATAGACTCCTGGTTTGATAATTATTTGGGTGTGGTATCTTTGGTGCGCATTATGAATGGCTCCTTAAAAGCTGGGCAAAAAATGCAAATCATGTCTACTGGCAAAGTCTATATTGTGGATCAAGTCGGAATTTTCACCCCCAAACGCACTCCTACTGAAGATCTCAAAGCAGGAGAAGTGGGCTATGTGGTGGCTGGCATCAAAGATATCCATGGTGCACCGGTTGGTGATACCCTCACGCTAGAAAAAATGCCAGCCGCTTGCCCATTGCCAGGATTTTTAAAAGTAAAACCTCAAGTGTATGCCGGCTTGTTTCCAATCAGTTCGGATGATTTCGAGGCATTTCGCGAAGCGTTAGCAAAATTGAGCTTGAATGACGCGTCATTATTTTATGAACCTGAGTCGTCAGAAGCATTAGGTTTTGGATTTCGCTGTGGCTTTTTAGGCATGCTGCACATGGAAATTATCCAAGAACGTTTGGAACGCGAGTATAATTTAGAATTGATCTCCACCGCTCCAACCGTGATTTATCAAATCGTGAATACCAAAGATGAAACCGTCTTAATCGATAATCCGTCACGCTTACCGCCCGTACAACAAATCAAACAAATGTTTGAGCCTATTGTGCGTGCAAATATTTTGGTGCCTCAAGATTATTTGGGTGCTATCATCTCTTTATGTATTGAGCGTAGAGGCGTGCAAATAGCAATGCTCTACAGTGGTCGTCAGGTATCCGTCACTTATGATATACCGATGAGTGAAGTAGTTTCTGATTTTTTTGACCGCTTGAAATCAGTGAGCCGCGGTTATGCATCGCTTGATTATAATTTTGTACGCTTTCAAGAAGCCGATTTGGTAAAAATGGATATTTTGATCAATAATGAACGAGTTGATGCATTGGCATCGATTACCCACCGTTCTGCAGTACAGTATCGAGGTCGTGCTTTGACCGAAAAAATGCGCGAATTAATCCCGCGCCAAATGTTTGATGTCGCGATTCAAGCTGCCATAGGCAGTCACATTATTGCGCGACAAAGCGTCAAAGCATTACGCAAAAATGTCACCGCAAAATGTTATGGTGGAGACGTGTCGCGTAAACGCAAACTGTTAGAAAAGCAAAAAGCCGGGAAAAAACGCATGAAACAAGTAGGTCATGTTGAAATTCCCCAAGAAGCCTTTATGGCGGTGTTTCAAACTGAACGTAAAAAATAAGGAACCTATCACATGAATCTTGCTCTATTCCTACTGATTCTGTCCGTCTTCACTGGCGTGACTTATCTTTTGGATGTTTTATTTTGGTCGAAAAAGCGAAGCACCCGCCAAAAGCCCAGACGAATTATTGAGTACTCCCGCTCGCTCTTCCCGATTTTTTTTGGTGTTCTTTTGGTTCGCTCCTTTATGTTTGAACCATTTCGCATCCCCTCTGGTTCGCTAGAACCCACACTATTAGTCGGAGATTTTCTGGTCGTTAACAAATTTGCTTACGGATTACGCCTCCCAGTTTGGGATAAAAAAATAGTCAATATTTCTTCCCCCAAACGAGGAGATATTGTGGTCTTCCGTTGGCCCCCCAATCCCAAATATGATTTTATCAAACGCGTTATTGGGATACCTGGAGATGTCGTTTCTTACCGCCATAAAATTCTGACCATCAATGGAAAAAAAGCCCCACAGGATTTTATCCAATATACCATCGACGAAAGCTCAGCTCATCCAGTATCCGAATACAAAGAAAATCTCGATTCGGTCATTCACAAAATTTACCGCCGAAGTGATGTCCCTGGCACCGATTTTGAAATCACTGTACCTCCTAATCAATATTTTGTGATGGGTGATAACCGAGATGACTCTGCAGATAGTCGTTATTGGGGATTTGTGCATGATGATTATTTGCGTGGTAAAGCGATATTTACTTGGCTCAGTTGGAATAAAAAGGAATGGAATATTCGTTGGTCTCGCTTAGGGCGCATTATTCATTAAGTTGAGATTATCCGTATGCATCCTCATATAGACCGCCTGTATAGACGCTTGGACTATACTTTTCGTAAAACAGCGTATCTGCGCCAGGCACTAACCCATTGTAGTGCCGGCGAAAACAATTATGAGCGCTTAGAATTTCTTGGCGACTCCATCTTGAATTTAGTCATTTCCAATGCCTTATATCATCAATATCCGCAACGCCCTGAAGGCCAACTCAGTCGCTTGCGTGCTTTTTTAGTCAAAGGAGATATGTTAGCGGATATCGCCAGTGAAATTGATTTGGGCGACTATTTGCTACTGGGACAAGGGGAACTGAAAAGTGGCGGATTTCGCCGCCGTTCTATTTTAGCCGATGCCTTAGAAGCCGTTTTTGCTGCTATTTTTTTGGACAGTGATTTTGCTCAAATCCAGCAGGTCATTTTATTTTTATATAAAGATCGATTGAACGACGAAACCATGGACGCCGCTTCTAAAGATGCCAAAACGCAACTTCAAGAATATTTACAAGCAGAAAAGCACCCTTTACCCAAATACACCGTCAAAAAAATCATCGGCGAAGAACACGATCAAATCTTTCATATCATCTGTCATTTGGCAACCCTACACCGCTCAACTGAGGGTCAGGGAGAAACTAGAAGAAAAGCAGAACAAATGGCCGCCAAATTAATGTTGGACAAACTGAAAACGCTCTCCTAGTCGGTATAGTACGGCAACAATTTTATTGTTTCTCATGAGGTCAACCCCCGCCGCGGGTACGACTTATGACATTCAACTCCGTTTCTCAGCTAGGCCCACATCACATCACAATGCTGCGCTTCAGCTGCCTGTAATAAGGCAATCAGCGGCAGTGCTCGATGCGCCAAACTGACTTCAGGCTCAGCATCCGGGTCGTCTTCTTCTAGCACAAGTTTAGGATGCTTTTTTTCACTTTCTATCGCTTTACGCAACAAGACCAACGCATGGGGGACATCACTGGCTAATAAGGCCCCAGGTACGCGCCCACTTTGACCCATCATGCTTAGTAGACGCTCAGCAATATGCCCAAAGAGCGTAATAGATTCGTACGCATCGGTTTGAAAAGTGATTAACATTTTGGCGACTCCTTTCTTGATTGCAAACCCCTCCGGGCTTCCGATAAGGTTTTAGTATGTTTCAAAAACCGTGTCATCCCCACATAGGAAGGGATCCCTCTCTGATTTGGAACTACACCACTAGAAGAATAGATTCCCGCCTAAGCGGGAATGACTAAACATTTCCAATATTTTGCGCTTTCTCCAAACGTTCTAACACGCGCTGTTTACCAATTAATTCTAACGTTGCATCAATGGATGGAGACATCGTTGATCCGGTTACCGCCACGCGTAATGGCTGAGCCAATTGGCCAAAACCTATTTTTTGTTCACTCACCAGCTCTTTCAAACAATGATGAATCTCTGCACGTTGCCAAAGAGACAAATCTTGCAAACGCTGTTTGAATTTAGCTAGTAAATCCAACGCACCGGGGGTCAGATGCGTCGCCACCGCTTCAGCGTCATACACCAAATCCTCTGCATAAAAATAACGGCTTTTATCACGAAGTTCAACCAAAGTCTTAGCACGATCTGCCTGTAACGCCACAATGTCTTCAAGGGGCGGTCCTTGATTCAGGTCAATTCCTGCTTCAGTAAAATACGCTGCCAATGATTTGGCAATATCCGCGGCAGAATCATTTTTAATATAATGCTGGTTTAACCATAATAATTTATCATAATTAAAACCAGACACCCCTCGACTGACTGCAGACAAATCGAAATTCGCAATCATTTCTGCCAAAGAAAAGATTTCTTGATCACCATGCGACCAGCCTAAACGCACCAAATAATTCAATAAGGCATGGGGTAAAAATCCTTCTTCTTTAAATTCTAATACCGATACTGCGCCATGGCGTTTGGACAAACGTTTGCCATCTTCGCCTAATATCATAGGCAAATGGGCAAATTCAGGAATCGGTGCCTCTAAGGCATGATATAAATTAATTTGTCTGGGCGTATTGTTAATATGGTCATCGCCTCGAATCACATGGGTAATTTGCATATCCCAGTCATCCACTACCACCGCAAAATTATAGGTAGGATGCCCATCAGATCTTAAAATAATCAAATCATCCAGTTCTGCATTATCAACCGAAATACCACCATAGACTTTGTCTTCAAAATGAACTATCCCATGGGAAGGATTACAAAACCGCACCACATGCGGACCATCCGCAGGTGAGATTTGACGTTCACGACAATGCCCATCATAGCGAGGTTTCTGTTTTGCAGCTAATTGTTGCTCACGCAATGTTTCCAAGCGCTCAGGAGAACAAGTACAGCGATAGGCTTTGCCACTTTTCAACAAATGCTCAACCATTTCCATATAACGCGGATACCGCTGGGTCTGGAAAACCACGTCTTCATCATAATCCAATCCCAACCAAGCCATGCCATCCAAAATGGTTTCCACCGACGCTTGCGTAGAGCGTTCTTGATCCGTGTCTTCAATCCGCAACATAAATTTGCCCTGATGATGACGCGCAAACAACCAAGAATACAGAGCCGTTCTCACGCCTCCAACATGTAATAATCCAGTTGGACTGGGCGCAAATCGGGTTCGAACTTGCATTAGTCTTACTCCACTTTTTAATAATATAATTTCAGGTATACTACCACGGAAAAGTGGGCACCTCTAACCATAAGAATAAATTCGTGAAAAAATTAAGCATCAAGAATCAACTCAGATTTATAGCCCTGGCTCCCGTCATTTGTCTTGCTCTGCTATACGTTTTATTTTATGAGCATCAATATCAACTGAACGTAAAACAACAGATGAGCCGCTTGGGCAAAGCTTATATCAGTCAATTACTCACGTTAGAACAGCTGCATCACCAAGATACTGAATCATTACAAACAGCCCTTAATCAAGTGCATTTCAATTCGGAAATCAAAGCGGTCGCATTTTATGATACACAGGGACATCTCATCGCATCACATGGCGGTCATCCTTTATACTATCTTAGTAAAGACCAACGGCAACTGACCCATGATCCGAAACAAACACTCTACTCCATTCAATTTATCGTTCCGATCCCACAAACTTATTGCGCCAATCTTGCGCTTAATCCCGATCCCAATTCCCCAGAATTACAGCATTATCACGGTTGGATTTATTTGGACTTGGACAAAAAATTCCTTCTGATCAAACATTACCAAATGGTGTTATCTACCTTAGGGATCGTTTTATTGTGTTTGATCATTGGCTTGATTGGGCATCATTTCCTTGCAAAAAATATTTACTCACCCATTATGCGTTTATATCGCAATATGGAACGGATTCTACGGCAAGAATATGACGTCCGTTTCGATACGAGCAATCCAGGTGAATTGGGCATTATTGAGCAAGGGTGCGAGCATTTACGCCAGATTTATGTGAATACCACTCAAGAATTCAACCAACAACTTGAACTGGCCACCCAAGATTTGCAACAAAGTCTTGAGTTGTTGGAAGTCAAAAATATTGAATTGGGTTTAGACAAAAGGAAGATGGAAGAAAAAACCCGTAACAAATCAGAGTTCTTAGCCAGTATGAGCCACGAAATTCGTACTCCGATGAATGGTGTTATCGGGTTTACCAATGTGTTACTCGAGACGCAATTGGATAATTTACAATTAGATTATGTCAAAACCATTCAATCCTCTGCGCAAGATCTGTTAGTCATTATCAATGATATTTTGGATTATTCTAAAATTGATGCCGGCAAACTTCATTTGGACCATATACCGGTCAATTTACGCGGATGTATCGATGAAGTAGTTGCCATGATTGCACAAACTGCGCACAAAAAAAATATCGACTTAATCCCTATTACGGCAGTTTCGGTCCCCAAAACCGTGTTGGGCGATCCCTGGCGCATCAAGCAAGTCATCAGTAATTTGGTATCTAATGCGGTAAAATTTACCGATACAGGTCACGTTTTGCTGCGCACTAATGTAGAAGAGGAAACAGACCAACATTATGCGATAGTACTTTCTATTTCTGATACAGGCGTGGGCATTTCAGAAAAAGACCAATCCACCTTGTTTCAGGCTTTTCATCAAGTTGAGTCGATGCCCAATCGCCGGCATGGCGGCTCAGGTTTGGGCTTGGTCATTTGTAAAAAATTAGTCGATCATATGCAAGGACAAATTTCGATCGAATCTGAATCAAACAAAGGTGCTGCTTTCACCGTACGGCTTAAATTTGAAAAACTACTCCCCTATGAAAATGAAAAACAGCAGGCACAGCAACGTCCCAGTATCAAAGCCTTGTGCTTCGACGAGCATGCGTTACATCTTGAGGCAATGTGTGCTGGATTAGGTTATTTGGGCGTAAAATGTGAAGCGGTCTCTGATTATGCCCTACTACCCGCCCTGTTAAAGGCGCCCAATCACTATGATTTGGCTTTTATTGCCATGCAGCCGCATCAACAAGAAGCCATAGCAACATGGATGCAAGATCGCATGATTCCATGGGTACTGGTTTCCAAAACGTATATCAAAGACTATGCACTGCTTGGGGCCAGAGCATTACTCTTCAAGCCTCCGAATATTCACAAGCTTAATGAGATGGTAGACACCATTGTATTAAATATTGCGCAATCGCGAACACCCTACTTTGTCGTCGATCAAACGCCAAATAGCTGGGAAAAATCCAACAAACCCGATACAAGACAGTTTTTTGGTCAAGAATCTGAGCTATTACATTTACGTCAATTGCTGCGCGACAAACAAGCGCGTTTACTCATTGCAGAGGATAACCCGATTAGCCGCCGGCTCCTCAATTCATTACTCAAAGAATGTGCTGTAATTGATACCGTTCAAGATGGCGAAGAGGCTATTTTAGCCTGTCAAAATCAGGGTTACTCAGCTATTTTATTGGATTTACATATGCCAAAATTTAATGGCTTAGAAACCGCAACCCGCATTCGTCAGCAATCGAAATGCAATGCACATACGCCTATCATCCTCATCTCAGCCAATGGTCTTGATTTGCAACAAACCGATCTGCATCAGGCAGGCATCCAATTTGCCATGCAAAAACCCATTGACGAACAACAGCTGTTACGTCATTTACTCCCCTTGATTGCTGAACCCAGGCAACCAGCGATTGATTGGTCAGTTTGTGTGGCCAAATTATCAGGCAATATCCCGTTGGCAACGGAGTTTTTAGCTGAGTTTGTGAAGGAATTGCATAAAAATCATGAGGAATTACAAACTATTTTCGCCACCAATGATTGCGAAGCATTGGAAAGAATTGTGCACCAAATTCATGGCGCTTGTTGTTTTTGCGGGGTCAGTGCCCTACAAAAACAAGCCGCCCATCTGGAGAAACGGTTACGCCAAGCCAAAACTTCTGGAGAAGTAAAGCAAGACTTCTTACATTTACTGGCAGAAATAGAAGCTGTATTATCCGAATATGCTGAATTGTATGTAGCATAAGATTATGAGAGACTTATTTCAATACAGGATTTAACGTCAATCCTCTAGCACGTCATCCTGAACGAAGTGAAGGATCTCCTGAAGTCGGCACGGTACTCATTGCGGAGATCCTTCGCGCAATAAAGACGCGCTCAGGATAACGTACCTGGGAAGTTACGATTTAACTTAATAAAAAAGGACTAAGATTCTAATATGGCGATTCAAAATGCTCTTTATGCACAATCGGGTGGTGTCACAGCAGTTATCAATGCGTCTGCTTGTGGTGTAATTCAAGAAGCTCGTCTCAATCCTGATCAAATTGGCACTGTCTATGCTGCTCATAATGGCATCATCGGCGCCTTACATGAAGAGCTCATCGATACCGCTCAAGAAACTGATACGAATATTGCAAAACTACTGCATACCCCAGCAGGTGCATTTGGCTCATGTCGGCATAAATTATCTCCAGAAAGCACCGAGTTTACTCGCCTGATTGAAGTGTTTCGCGCACATAATATTGGTTATTTTTTCTATAATGGGGGAGGAGACTCCCAAGACACGGCTGCCAAAATTGCTACGTACAGTCAATCCATTGGTTTTCCTGTAACTTGCATAGGCATACCCAAAACAGTCGATAATGATCTGCCTTTCACCGACACTTGTCCAGGCTTTGGCTCTGTCGCAAAATATGTCGCGATTTCTACTCGTGAAGCCAGTTTGGATGTGGCTTCTATGGCTGCATCCTCTACCAAAGTCTTTATTTTAGAAGTGATGGGTCGCCATGCTGGCTGGATTGCAGCAGCAGCTGGGTTGGCTGGCAAACAAGCGCATGAAGCACCCCATATTATTTTGTTCCCAGAAGTGCCGTTTGATGAGGCCAAATTTTTAAAACGGGTCTCAGAATGTACCCGTGATTATGGGTATTGTGTCGTTGTGACTGCAGAAGGGATTAAAAATCAGCAAGGAAAATTTTTATCCGAAGCGGGTTTGCGGGACGCATTTGGGCACGCGCAATTGGGCGGCGTCGCGCCTATTTTGGCCCAAATCATCAAAAAGGAATTGCGCTTCAAATACCATTGGGCGGTTGCAGACTATTTACAACGCGCAGCGCGTCACATCGCATCAGCAGTCGATCTAGAACAAGCTTATGCATTGGGTAAACATGCGGTTGATCTTGCGCTCAGTGGGACATCAGGAGTCATGCCCATTATTGTACGCGAACAAGACAGTCCCTATCGTTGGTCGATCGGACAAGTCCCATTGACGGATGTCGCCAATCAAGAAAAGAAAATGCCCCCTGAATTCATTCGACCTGATGGCATGGGTATTACGGAAGCTTGTCGACAGTATTTGCTCCCCTTGATACAAGGAGAAGCGTATCCACCCTATTGTGATGGCATCCCTGATTATATTCAAATCAAACCCAATCTAATTCCCAAACGTTTACCTAAATGGGAAAAATGATCTGTTCCGGCTATTGATTTTTAATTGTCTAAGGTAGGTTGGGCCAAGGCCCAACCTACTCAACTACGTAAGCCGTGGATGTTCAAAATTGGTTTGAGAATCTTCTTGTTCAGTAGTAGGGACTTGCGCATAACCAGAATAGAAGCGCGCAATAAATGCATATAATGCCCGGAAAAAACTATTGGTTAAATAAGTAATGATGTCTTCTTCTGGCTGTATATCAAACACTTCTGCTAGACGAAGATTGGGACAATCAATAGCAATGCCCTCTAATTGGATGTTTTCCGGCGTAAACAAATACGTCGTGCTGGTTTGTGCGCAATACCCTTTTTTTTCGTCTCCCGTGTGTTTCTGTATTGTTTTATCAGCCAATACTTCTACCAATTCCCGATAAATATTACTCTCGGTAATACAAACGCCTTCCTGCGTACTCACAAAATGGATATGGTATTCTGGCTCAGGAATTTGCACAGTAGGAAAATACTCTAATGCGTAAGCACGAGTATGTTGATAAGTTGCATGCTGAATACCCGATTGATGCCATTGCAAACTAGCATGGATTGCTGCCAAATCTGCCCGTTCAGCAGACAGATCTTTAAACAGATATTCTTTGAAAAATTGTTTTAATTCCGCAAGATCTGCAAACACCAGCTGCTGACACTTCCCTTCTTTCAGCATGGTTGCCCGAAGTTCAGACAATTTTATTCCATTGATAAAATAGCGGCCGGTTTGATCTGCCTCAATATGTCTATTCCAATCCGAGAGAGTACGCTGACCCGCATCGGCAGCAGAGATTGTTTTTTTACCATCATAACTAAAAAAACTCATATTCACATGCGGCGAAGAACTAGGCATATTCATTCCTTATCAGCGCTAACGCTATTGATTAGTATAGCTGATAAATTGAGAGTCATACAAAAGCTAGGACGAGAGCAGGATAAGATCATGTCTGGCTATAAATTACTCGAATCGCCGACGTCCCGCGGACAAACCAGAGTTGTTGCATAAAAAGAGATTTGTCATCCCCCGCACAGTGTATAGCCCTGTAACATAGGTAACACATGTAACGGGACATGGGTAACAGTTTTAATTATATAAAAGTGCAGTAATTGTTACTGCACAGCTTTATAACCTAGTTTAACTTTCTTAATAAAATTAT
>JACCDN010185341.1_pt1 | contig 21249 bp, 22 predicted proteins | sample 7441691 | NCBI WGS metagenome assembly JACCDN01 (sample SAMN15323439, study PRJNA562643) | freshwater metagenome | isolation source: river surface water | place: USA:Blue River Watershed | collected 2017-08-16 | reverse complement strand
ATCAGCCATCTGGCACTGCTAACTTGTCCAGAATTGACAATACTCAGCTCAATCTGTTTTTCATTCCAACTGTTCAGAACGGAATTGATGTTAAGTTCCTGAACGCTGACTCTAAGCTCTATGTTTTCGCTCACAGCTATAACGTATTGCGTATCATGTCAGGTATGGGCGGATTAGCGTACAGTAATTAAAATCCCCAAACCAGTAAACACTTAAAGATTTAAGAAATAATATTGAAATATAAAACCTATGTCTTATACTTCAGATGATTTAGTATTACGAAAGCTTATGGACAAAGAAGACAATGATTACTATAGAAACACTTTAGAAATGATCGTTGACAACAACAAAAAACATAATCAGGGCACTGATTATAGTGTTGTCGAATACAGAAACAAAAAATATATTGTCGGCAAAACTTGTTCAAGAACGAAAAACCAAATTCTTTTTATTACAGATGCTTCAATAAAAAAATATATAAAACATGGAAAATGGCATAGACAATCACAAAGCGATTATATATCTCTTAAAATGAATAGCAACAAAGAATTATATTTACACTATCTTGCCCTAAATAAAATAGAGTTTGGAGGCAGAGGTCAAACCTATACAATCGACCATATCAATCGCATTCCTTGGGATAATCGTAAAGAAAATCTTAGAGTCACAACACAAACACAACAAAACTTTAATCAAAGAAAGAAAAAACGTAAAGTAGAGTTGCCAGAAGACTGTGGTATCGATCCAGACGACTTGCCAAAGAACGTTTGGTATGTCAAACCAACTGGTAATTTTGGAGAATATTTTGAAGTCAGAATAAAAGATCTTCCAGACGGGTCAACATTTAGAAAAAAGACAACAAAATCAAAAACAGTATCGCTAAAATGCAAATTAGAAGAAGTCAAACATTACCTTAAAGAATTGCAAAAAAAGTTTCCCGATGCCATCGGAGAACGAGGTATTAGTTCAACATATTCCGATGAAGCAATTAAGTTAATAAAAAGTTACAACAAAATAATTAAACTGTCGGGATTTGACAATTATAAAGACTTTTTAGTAGAAGTACCAGAGAATAAAGATCATTTGGAAAACAATGTAGACGAGCTTGAAGATAGCGAAAAGGAAAAACTTAACCTAATTACACAGGCGGCAACTGGCAAAAAACGTACAACAGACACTTTACCAGAAGATTGTGGAGTAACAAGAGAAGAGATACCTAAATACTGTTATTATAAACCTGCTTCTGGCAATAGAAGCGACTGTTTTACTATTGACAGACATCCAAAACTTGTGGAACAAGGTAAACGCCAATGGAGTACAACTTCAGCATCGAAATTTACTACTAAAGAGAAGTTTGATTTGTTGTTAGAAAAGATCGAAGAACTCGAAGAATAGAACCAACAAATATAAAAATGTTTACATTAAAAATCACACTGAAACATAAATATATTCGTTTCTCAGTGTAGTTTGCTTGCCGCAAACAGTAATTAAGTGTTTAAACAAATCTGTTATTCTTGTTTGTCTAAAATCCTCGAACTGGTAAACACTTGAAGATTTAAGAAATAATATTGAAATATAAAACCTATGTCTTATACTTCAGATGATTTAGTATCACAAAAGATTATGAACAAAGAAGAAGGGAGTTCTTTAAGAGAAATAGCAGATGACTTTCACAAAGTTAAGACAACAACTGATCAACGTGCTGAGGATATTTCTAAACTTATAATTTCTTTCAATGATACTGTACAAAGCGGCGAACTAAAAATTCAGGCCAGATGTGGCAATTATTCTTACAGAAAAACATACAAGGTTGTTTGTGACACAAGTATTACAGAAAAAAATAAATCTGCTTTTATAACAAGAAATGTTCCTTATCTTTTCTGGACTCATCAAGAAAACGGAATAAAAGCTCGCTTAGAAACAGAATTTAAAACAGAAGACACAAAATACGAATGGTTTTTATCTCATGAAAGAACAACAAACATTTGGAATCCTCGTATAATAGTCTACATGATATTTGAATGGTAGAATAAAAACTAACAGACCCGTATCACAATAAATTTAACTAGTTTAACAAAAATTAGTTAGATATTAAAAATGAAATACACATACTATATTTCAAACATTTTAACAGTGTAATAACACAACAATGCCTATTCAGAAGCGACCTGGGTTCACATGTCTTGTTGATAACAAAAACATATTTGACGATGATTGCGACATAAATCACCTTAAAATGAACAGTTCAAAATGTCTTGTAGGTAAAGGTACTGACACAGTAATGGACGAAAACATACGCAAATCGAAAAGAGTTGATCATGAAAAAATATCTCTGAACACAGTTGATTTTAACAGATGGTTTGAATTTAATGTAATGCCAGATATCAAATCTGAATTTCCTTTTGCCTCAAAGATAGAAGCACAATTTCACGATATAGTAATTTATGAGCAGTCTGACTTTTTTGAAAAACATAAAGACGCTAAGAAGTTTGACAATCACGTCGGTACACTTGTTATTAATGTTAAAAGCAATCCAGGCTGTTATCTTATTTGTGAAGAACAAGAGTGGCATGGCGGAATGCCATATGACTGGTGTTTTTTCACTTTAGACGATGAACATAGTGTAACGAAATGCGAAGAAGGAAAGTCGCGTGTCGTAATCGTATTTAATATAAAAGCTATCGGATTAAGCGTTAGTAAAAAAGACGAAAAAATAAACTGTAAATTTGACCCAGAATTTAGTAAAGTAATCATGGAGAAAAACAAAGAACTCTTACGACTAAGACATTTTTGTGAAGCAGGAAAACCAGTGGAAAGTTACGTCATTCCTTTTGTTGGGGTTATTCTTAACAAAGAGTATTCGCCAGAGTCTGATAACACTTTCACATTAGCTGCAATAAAAGATTTGAATGATCAGACACTTGTAAGCAATCTTCTACTAAAATATGCAGATGAGATAAAGAGATATGGTCTTGTTGACATTAACTTGTTTTCTGAATTTCATCGAGCAGGAGAACACTACATGAATGATTCTTGTACTTGCGGAACTTTAAAAGTCGTATATGACACTAATCATAAAAGACTTGAATGTATAAAATCACGCGACGATGACATATGTGAATGTGACTACTGCATGTATAGTAAAACTAGAACTAAGATATGCGACTGTTATTATACACATCAACGATTAACAAATAACGAATTTCCTTCAATAGAAACCGACGACTATACTGAGAATAAAGTAGAGTTAATGTTCCCATTAGTGTGTAAATGGGAAAACTATTCAGAACTGCATGACTATTTGTCAGAAGATCTAAACAGTAGAGGTGATGTTATCGAAACAGATATATGGGGCAATCAAGGATACTTTGATATTTATAGATCAAAGAGAATAGCTTTTATTATTCAAATTGAACAAAGTTGAACTCGCACATGTAAATATAACTATTTGTATGTACGTCCAATATAAATTATTTAATCTTCACTGTATCGAGAATCCTAATCCTCCCATACCACTCATAAATCTCATCACATTAAAGCATATAAAATACACATCTAATGTGACATCTTCGATGCAATCAAAATTCAACACGGCTTTATATAAATCGAGAGGAATATTTGTTGGGGCATAAATATCAACACTGTTACAAAATTTATAGATAGTATATCCATTAACGTTTTCGTTGGCCTTGCTATAGCGTTCTAAATCTATAACATGCCCGTGTTGCAATAACATAGATTTAAGAAGAACTGCGCCAGTTTTCATCATCATAAAGTAACATGGACTATGGATAGTAATTTCATGCTTCAGATCTTTTTTAGTTATATGTAATACACGATGTTGTGTCTGATATATAGGACTTTCGCAACCAATTTCAAATCCATGACAGAGTCCGTTGTTTTCAGTAATCGGCAAATGACTGTTGTACACTAAATTTGTCATGACTGGATCACCGATATATTTAATTAAGACATCTACGTCATGATACTCTAGTACAGGGACACCATACTTTAATAGATGGAAAGGCACACCTTTCATGTTATAACCGTGGCGCAATACATCAAACATGTTTGCATATATTACATCAATAACAGATCCGCCTACAATCAGTTTCACATATTCAATCATGTTTTCATTGTCTATAAATATCTCTCCTATTATCTCTTTTGAAGAATTTAAATTGTTTATTGGATTTAGATCTACTAATCTGTATTTTACACAGCTATTACACAAAACAGGATTTACCTCTACTCGTTTTCTGAACACGCCTCTTATTGTTGTTTTAATCGTCGGATCTTGTTGAATTCTTTGCAACAGATTTATGTAAACACTCTGTCGACTATCACGTATTGCTTTGTCTGTCAATAAACTCAATAATACGTATTAATAAGACACTCTTTATCTCTTTTTAAGACTCAATATGTTGACTTTTATATTTAAACCGAGTATAAAATTATCGAAAACTAAATATTTGTTTACTGGCATATTGTTATTATGTTAACGTTTTGCAGCTCATCTATTTTATCGATATAGTCTTCTTTAATATGCACAGTATATTCACAATCTTTGTTGTCAACAGTACACTTGCTTGACCATTTATCAAGTGTAAGAATACTGTTTAACGCTTTAATCCTTCCAGAAACACCGTATGACTTGGTGCCGACAGGGTGTTTGAGCCGCCATTCACAAGAAAGACAGTTCTTGTGATCTTTAAATCCTGTAATGTATGCTAAATATTTCCAATCTGTTGCTTTCTTGGTCGCTTTGGCTCCGCCAACTATCTCGCCATTATGTTGACGAAGTCTTCTTACTAAATTATTTGTTGAGCCGACATACGTGTTGTTTCCTGAATAGATTATGTATACATACCATATCATGTTGATGGTATATATAATTAGCTATATATTTAATGCATTAACATTGCTACAGGTTCGCCTATAACTATTTCTTCTCCTACTTTTTTCAGTATATCTATTTTACTGTTATGTATCGAAATTGTTACAAGACTGCCAAACTTTATCATGCCAAGCAGACTTGCTTTTTTTATATATTGTCTAGGCTTGACGACAGACACAATTTTTCTGACATACTTGCCAGATATAAGCTCTACAACTATTTCTCCTATTTTAGTGTCAAGTATAATAGTTTTTTTGCTATTTTTTCTTGATGCGTCTGGGTCGTATGCTTTCTTAAAAAATCCTTTTGTTGTTCTAACAGATTTAACATAGCCATTATAGGGTGAGTATTGTCTGTGTTTATTGAACAGATTAAGATATATATATATTTTAGACATGTCTTGACTTTTTTCTATTTTTATTATTTTACCTTCCGCCGGTGATACAATATATGAATCGTCTGTTTTTATTGTGTCTAAATTTGGTCTATTGAAATATATAATAAATCCAAATAGTAACATGATGACCAATATTATCTTCTTGTTCTTAGTGTAATAATATGCTAAAAGACACATCGCTAAGATTATTATCTCTTCCAAAAACACTGTTAGTGTTAACATACTATAACTGTCTAATAAAATGTGTGTGATATCGTTTATTAAAATGTATGTGATATCATTTATACTTAAGATTAATATAAAATTAAGTATAAAAATCAAGCTTTTAGTGTCTAGTCAATATAAACTGCGTATTGATTAAGATTTAGAACCGATTGAAGAATTGTTTAGCCATATATACTTTGCGTAGTTGTTACTAGAAGGAAGAGCATGTGAAAAGAGATTTTTCAGATAATTGTAGTCAGGCTTTTCACTATACTTTAACTCACGCACATTTTTTAAATAGTTCTTGAAACAACTTGGTATGTCAGATGTCAGTTCGTCGAGCGACATAGTTTTCTTTTTCTCTCCAATCAGTCTGTACATATCAGACTTTTTAGGTCCCTTAATTCCTTGCCATGGCAAAGTTCCTTTTAACAGATAGATCAACATATAGCCAATTGATTCCAAATCGTCACGTCGCGTCGGCTCTATCCCGTTGTGAACATTGATACTTGCATATCTTGGTGTCCCGATAAGAGATTTTATCTTTCCTTCAGATATGTGTTGATCGTCTGATATATACTTTTTTGAAAGTCCAAAATCCATGATATATATTTTATCAGTATTCTCTTTTCTTCCTATTAAGAAGTTGTTTGGCTTGATATCTCTATGTACATATCCAGTTTCATGGAACGCTTCCATACTGTCAATAATACTGTAACCTAAATTCAATACACTATACAGATTTAGTTTTCTTTCATAAATATTTAACAGCTCTTCAAGGCTTGGTCCTAAAAGTTCCATAACAAGAATATTATAGTCTTCAGTTTTAATAAATCTAAACAATTTAGGAACATTTTGCACATTGTTATCTTTTAATGCTCTATATACTTTGTACTCTTTCTCTAGTTTTGTTTTGTTTGTGTGCTTATCTTCTATTTTTAAAGCGTAAAGCCTGTCTTTCTTGTCTTCTGCTAAATATACTTCTCCAAAAGAACCTTTGCCAATTCTCTCAGTTATGATATAGTATTCCAGTAGAAGTTTATTTACAGAATCTTTGTTAATATACTGTGTTCTACCCATTATATTTATATATTGTAAAATAAATATAAGCTTTATATCACAGTCGCAAATATATAGCCTGATCTTTCGTACAAGATTTTATGCAATCATGTTTTAACAAGTTACTAACAATAAAATAACTGCTTTTTGTGGACATCTTGAGTAACCCGCTTTTTAACTTAGTCTTTCATTGACTCAATGCTCAATCATTGTTAAGAAAATTATGTGTATAACAAAACAAATAAACTCATGTTATATATATGAGTATATTTAGTGAAAGATATAGGGAAGGAATACCTAATATAATAACAAGTCGTGTCAATAAAGATATAAATGAGTATATCGCCAAAAATAAAGTAGAACCTGTAATACATAGAGCAGGATCATTTGTATTAGAGAAAGCAAAGACTGTAATATGGGAAAATATTCTAGTTATTATTTTTATAGCCGGTATTATTATATTCTTGAGTTATAGATATATGATGAAGAACAGAAGAGAAGATTATAATAATGAAGACATCGAAGACACTTATGATATTATGCAGTTTCATAAAAGACGATTCGTTAGACCAACAATGAATCCTTATTATCCTGTAAAAAAACAGATGAACTATGCATTATATCTTCCTGATAAAATGCCTCATAAATCAGACGGCGAAAATGTTAGCTATGTAAGAGACGATCAGAAAGTGTTATCATCGCGAGATTTGAGAGAGGTTGGTGTTCCTAGTCAAGTGCACAAGTATACTTACCCAAACTATGGTGCATATCAGAGTGTAGGAGACTGTTATGGTGGTGTGTCAAACCCTTATGCTAAACCAAACACACTTCCGCGATTCAGAAATCATTTAGGCTACCCAACAGACTTTAATGAAACAACAGGTGAATTCATATCTTCTATGACAGGTCTTAATAGACATGCTGTAAATACATATTATGACATATTACAAAACAGTAACAACGTACTGCGTAAAAATTTAAATATCGACTAAGATTATAATATGCTCACCTTAAAAACTGACATGTTTTGTATTATTTTACTGATATCATTGTTTATAATATATAGCACAACAAAAGACCATTTAGTCATACTAGAAAAAGAATAATATATCTGATCATAATATGGATAGAGAAGAGTTTTATAACTGTATTTATACTGTAATAGTTGCTTTGGTTGTTATCTTTGTTGTCAAATACTTGACGTCTTCACCAAACGCCATAATACTATCATAGTTTCTTAAAAAAACTGAACATATAATAAGTAGGTTGTTTCAATATTAAAGTATATACATACAAATGACATCAATTGCAGAGTCTCATGATGGATACAGATATAGCGACGATGGGATGTTCAAAGTTGGCACTGAAGTGCTAGTCGAGTTTGTGCCTACACCTATGTCTAAACTAGTCTATTTTTCTGGTACTATTGCAGACATAGATTCTGGAAACGACAAAATAAGTGTGCAGAATCGTTTTTCTGAAACTGAAGTAATAAGCATCAGCATGATATATAACTTGTCTTTAACATCATAAAAGTAGTATCATATGATAAATAAACATGTATTTGTATACATGTCTATAAACATTATGTATCAAAACTTAATTGAGATCAACAAAATTGTGCGGTTCATCGTCTTTGATGAGTTTCATGATTCTTAGTATATCAGAAACAACTTTTGTTTTAACTTCTTTATCGCGATCATCTTTAGCAGACAGATCTGGGCCTTTGTTTATCTCCATGATTTGTGCGTTCAACTTGTTGTCAAGAGCAATATCTGCGCCAAAAAGTTCAAATGTTATGCTTTGATCGAGTTTTTTGTTTTTACAGATATTTAGTTTAAGACTCTCAAGACATTTTTTGATTGTGTTATATATGTTGCTAAACACGTGTTCGCTTATTCTACTGTCGTTCTTTACACTCTTCTCACGATCGCTGAGAGGTCTGTCAGAGTCTAAGTATTTTCTAAAATCTTCAAGTGTCAATGGGTTTTCTTTGTATACTTGCCTATCAATATATCCTGTTGTAATGTTTGGTCCTATTTCAAGTGAGTTAGGTTTAAACTTGTCACTCGTGTAATACATAAATCCGTTGCGATGAGCATGGAATTCTATCTCGCCTTTGTGACATATTACAAGAACATACACACGCATATTAATTTTTCTTCCACTGACAAGATATGGATTCTGTAAAAGCTCTTGAACAATAACATAGTCGTCATTCGTTGATCTTGTTATAAAGTTATAATCGTTTGTAATTTTAAGACCTTCTTGTCTCTGTATATTCTTTTTCATGATATACAGTTTATCTTTTCTATAATTTTTGCTGAACTCTTTCATATCTTCTTTGTTATATAGTCTATAAGTGTCTGGTATGATCTCTTTTGCTTTTTCTCTCCCATATTTATCATAGATGTGTTGCCACAACATGTTTTTAGCAGCAATGTGATCTGCATTATGAATAACAAATAGTTTTTGATCTTCTTTGGTTGGGTTCATCTCTTTTATCTCGTTGTTAATATCGTTATACGTGCAGGGAAAGTATAGCTGCCAATCATCTTGTTTAGACTCGTCTAGCCCATATTTTTTAAGGACATCGGTAAGAACATTATTCATTACATACTTGCATTTATTGCGCTGCCATTTGACTGGCGTTTCTGAGTACTTTATGTTTATCATTTCTTCAGTTAAATGTTTATCTTGTCTTGTTTTTGTTTCGACGATGTAAACCAACAGTACTATTAAGAATATAAGTAGATAAAGGTACATATTATATATATATGAGACAGAAATAAAATAATGAATTGACATTAAAATCCACAAAAAAATATTATATAGTATAAATATAGATGAAACCATATCAGATTATATTAATAATTGTACTTGTTGCGGTTGGTTTTTACTTAGCGAACAACTACTTCAACAAGACTGAACACATGGCAGACATACCTGACGAGATAAATAAACTGCTTGAAGAGAGCAATGAAGAGACATATTATTCAGAAGAGACAAATACAGGTGAGGACGATCCATCTTCAGAAGAGAACAGATCTGAAGAAGAGCTTGTAAACTCTGCAACTTCTGTTGACAGTGATACATTGCCTCCTGATTCAGCAACATCAGTGACAGGAGTTGATCCAGAACAAAACAGAGGCCCGAAACCGTCGTCAGAAGAACTTGTGCTCGGCGAAAGCATAATAGGATCGCCTGTTGGTGCATTTGATCATGTTGGTGAAGTCGAAGAGAGACTAGGCGTAGAACCAGAAAGACCAAGATTAAGACATCATCATGATCATGTGTTTCCCGGGATGGAGAAAAAGCAATGTACAGTAGGCAAGACCTCAGACGATGCAGACGAGTATATACGTAAACTTGTCCTTGAAGGGCAACAGTATTGTTCAAACAACAGATGTGCAGACGAGTCTGTTATCAAAAACTATAGAGAAGACTTTTTTAATTTTAGAGACAAAGTATGGGACAATTCTAGAAAGAATGATCTGTCATACAAAGTTGCAAGACTTTATCTTGAAGGAAACACAAAGCTAACAGACAGAGTGAAAGGACGTAAAGTCGCAGACATTTATGACGAGCTGACAAGAGCACAGCCAATACGCGACAAAAACTGTATAAAGAAGACAGATTTCGATGACACTCTACATCACGGTTATTACAATACTCAAGGCGTTGGCGAAAGGCATTTTTCAAGAGACAACTGGATGTATATGAACGATATCAAACCTGTCAACAAAGTTATTGACAGTGGACTTTTAGGTTATGATCCAGTCGGCAATCTTCAGTCACTTGTTGAAGTAGGTCAACAGTATCAAACATCTAAAAAACAGCAATAAAACATCTAGTCAAATAAGTGCAAAAGCTAAAGCCCTGAACATTTATGTCTATGGTTTTATAGAGTTAAATAATAATTGAAAAAGAGATATAAAATAGTGAGACTATTGATAGGTATATATAATTTATGAACAAAGATTGTCTTAACAACACAGAGACTAAAACTTTTTTGATAAACTATCTGTTTCATGTACTAGAACTTTCTAGATTTAAATACAAGTTGATAAAAGAGCATGAAGATTTGCAGCCACTACAATCTAAAAAGTACTATGTATCTGGCAATTTTTCAGGAATAAATAGTCTTTTAATTTTTATTAAATTGCGTGGCAAGTCATATTCTTTTACGATTGATCGAAGAACATTAGGTTATTCGATTAGCACAACTAAATTTGAGAATGTCAAACTGTATCCGGTTCGCGTAAGATTAGAAGAAGACGTTTACAATGGCACTATTTTTGATGGAACTTTTGTTAACACAGACGGTAAAAGAGAGTTTATTATCTATGACGTCTATTATTTGAGAGGGAAAGACCTTACTTCAGACAATATCTATTACAAGATGTTGAATCTCGTTTCGTATTTTACGAAATACTATACACATGACACAAAATTGTCTAACCTAGAACTTGTAATTAACAGGCTATACAAACTTGAAGAACTTGATCTCTTGTTAGATACAATCCTTCCGACAGTAAAAAATGTTAAAGGGATTGCATTTCATCCTGAAGTATCAAATAAAGCACAAAAACTGATCTACTTGTTTCAAGACAAGACAGATAAAGACAGAAGTGACAAAGACAAGAAATCTGATTTGTCGCCAGTAAAAAATGATATTAACGCCGAAGATACTGCAAAGCTTGACAGCTCTAAATTAGAAGACAACCAAGTGTTAACATTTAAAATGAAGCCGACAAAGGTAGACGATGTTTATAAACTCTATCTAGTTGTCAAGAGTAAAAAGACAGACAAAACTGTAATCAAGAATGTTAAAGTGGATATTGCTTACATACCAAACATTGCGACAAGCAACTTGTGTCGCAAAGCATTAGAGAATAGAGAGGATGCACTTGTCGACTGCCAATATAACAGAGACAAAAATAAGTGGACTCCGGTTAAAGTTAATAAAACAAAAGAGTTCCCATCGTTGATTAATGACTATGTATAACAAAATATGTATTAAGCATGTCATGTGAATATAAAACAGTCACTAATTTTCAGCATGTTGTCATACTTAATTTTATATTAAAACTAAGTATAAAAGCTAAGTTCAGGAGTTACTTTTAGTGTTTAACAAGAGTTACTTCTAGTATTTAATAAGATTTGTGTAGTTGCATTTATAAGAAGACTATAATGACACTAACATTATCGGTTGACCCCTTTTTAATGGCAAGTCTAGCAAGTTTGCCTGCAATCGTTTTAGTGTTCTCTTTTATCTTTTTCCCTTTTGGATACACATCAGCCAGGACGAAATTAACAACATCTTGTTCGGTCACATAGTCCCATAATCCATCACAACCAAGGACAAAGAACTTGTCTTTGTTGTCTAATTTGTAGTTATATATATCAGGCTTATGACTAATGTAAGGTTTAGCATTAACATCACCAAACGATCTAGACACTGAGTAGTCTTTGACGCGCCAATCATCACCGTCAAAGACTACTTTGCCGCCTAGATTTTCTATCCTCTTTTTCTCGTTTGGCCACATAGGTCTATGTTCTCTTGTTAAAGCCAAAGCTTCATAACCTTTGCATATGACTACTTTACAGTCACCAAGATTAGTAATATCTAAGTATGTTTCTCCTAAATGATTATACTGTGACACTGTAAGTGCAGTTGATCCACACTGTTTTGCAACAGGCATCTTCTCTATTTTTTTCTGTACGTAGTCATATATTTTACATACATCTTCTTTACACATAGGATATTGGATATCTTTATTTAAAAAGAATACTGGCAGAATATCAGATACTGCTTTTGATATCTCTTTGCCACCATGGCCATCATACAACGCAAAGAAGTTTATGTCTTTGATATTTTTGCACTTGTTTTTGATGTTTAGAATAATATTATGTTTATCTTCATTCTGATCACGAAGTCCTGTTAAAGATACTGATGAGACTTGCATTATATATTACAAGTATATATTTATTCTTTATCTTAAGGTGGCTTATCACATTATATGTTAGAATATAGCTAACAAACAAGTTTAACAAAAGTTAGACTTGTTTTTGTTTTATAAATCAATACTCGAGAATTTTATTCTTTTTAGATTTAACGTACATGCCATTAAGTTTGTAAAACCATACATTGTTTGCAGTAAGTAAGAACGAACCTAACATGACAGTTGCTATTCTAAGATCGACTGTTACTGGCTCTACGAACGCAAGATATGCGAGGTATACAGTCATTATATTACCGTAAACAATTCTAACAACAAGAAAACTAAGCCAAAACAGCCACAATGACAGATGTTTGAAATTTTTTATAGTGTATCCGATAAAACTTATTTCGTCTTTTCTAAGTGCGAACAACTGAAGAAATATGCTCGTGAATTCAAATGTATAGAGGGCTATTGCAGATATATGACTGATGTCAGCGACATACATATATAACGTCAAACACAATCCTAGTGTGTGGTGCAATAACATTATCTTGTACATGTTTTCGTTTGTGTAGTAGTGTTTAAGATATAGTCTATCAAAATACTTGTGTACAGTGTCAATTGACAGATATTGCAATGCCCAAAATATCAGTTTGTCGTAATATGGATGTGTTGTTTTTGCTAAATGGCTTACCGTTATATCTGAAAAGATAAGTAGATAGAATGAATAATAAGTCATCATCACATACGATACTAAACAATAAAGCGAGTAGAGAACGTAAATTATTTTGCTTACTTTTTCAAACTCTGTTGTCAAAGGCTTAAGCGTCTGAATCTCAGTCATATATAGACAGTTATACTAATAAATGTATATATATTATTAATTGCAATTTTATATATTGCAGACAGTTTAATTCCAGATTACTGTGGCACGTCTACCATCAATAAACACAGGATCACTATGTCTGCTCCACAAATATCGTCTACCACCTTTGAGTGCAGTTTCGGCTGCAACTTTAGCAGGATCGGAATTGACGTTCGGCTCTTCTGGTTTTGCATCGGCATCATGAGAACCCACTTCAAATACCCATACCCATCCTTTCTCCCACTGTGGGTTTCTAGCATCTTCTTTGACAGCAATGTCTGTAAGCTGTATAGTTAAGTGAGTAGCATTTTCAGGCACAAGACTGTCACTTACTCTTACACTATTGTACATCAACTGATTAAACTCATGTTCTGATCTGATCTTGCGTGACACTTTATTATAGTCTTGATCACGTAATTGGAGTTCTCTTACTTCTGGGTCAGCCACAGACACAACTTCGCCTCCCTCTTTGACAGCTCCAATCACCTGTACTTTGCATTTGCTGAACACTTTTCTACTGTCTTGCGTCATAATGTAAATCTCTTTACGTTTACCAGACTTAACAACAGGAACGTTGATGACATATGATCTTGGAATCTTGACTGCAAGATTTCCAGCTTCTACATGGTTGTGGCCATATATCTTTCCAAGATGCCAATTTGGATGTTGCCATGCTGCTTCTCCTCTTGTTCTTTCAGACATTGTCACATTGATGCTGTTTGCTTGGTTGGCAGCAGTTCCAACAACACCAGTCTTATCGCCGTTTCCATTGTTGAAAACGATATATGCTGGAACAGAAGTAAAGTTGTGTCTGTTTTTACTGAATCCTACGCCGCTAATACGTGCATCACCAGACCAGTAATTACCACCACTATAAAACGGTGTCAATACATATACTTGTTCGAGTTTCTTGAGTGGTTCAACCGGGTTGTTCTGTATAAGACCTTTAGCATATAAACCTTTCATACTGTTAAAGTCTACCATCTCTTTTTCGTAGTTTGGATTTGGTTTATCTGGGACTTCTGGAATACCAATTGCAAACCATGTCTGTCTCATACCTGCACTAGGTTTAGCAGCGCCTCTCCACGGCTCTCCAATTGATTCTGCGCCAGGACCAGGGAAGAAATTTGTCTTATATGACTGTGACTCATCCATTGATCCTACAACACCAACGCGTTTGTAAACAACAACTCCGTCTGCCGTCTTCTCTTGTTTTGACAAGATAAACGATTTTGGCACATCTGCCATAATTTTTACCCAGAGACATTGAGTGCCTGCCGGTACATTTATGTGCATGCCTTCGCCGAGAGACGGTTTTTTAGTTGTCATATCTGGAGTGTCGAGACCAAATCTGATCACTTCAGAATCGTCTCTGTTCCAGTATTTCTCATAATGCCCAAAAAGTTTTGCCCATGCATCAATATCGGTCTGAACAGCACCTGTGTTAAAGCTGCCCATGTTCTGATATTTTGGAACAGCAACAATCTTGCCAGACGCGCCTTTATATTTTGCAGAAACAATACCTTTGTTCCATGCATCTGTTATACTATATAGTGTTGCATCTTCTTTGTATAAAGCAAACAAAGAGTTTTTGCCAAGTGTTTCTTCAAGCTTTAATATCTTTTCGAGACCGGTTTTGTCAAGACATCTCTCTTTGCCATCAACTGTGGCACAGAGGAGATTGCCTTGTGTTACGGTCTGCCCTGTCTCTTCCATTGCTGTAACCATTGCAGCTTTCTTACTTGACACTAAACCTTTGACATCATGTTTTGCTTCCTGTTTAGCTTCTGCTTTTGCTTTACTTTGCGCTACAGCTTTTTTGTTAGATTGTTCAGCAGACGGTTTTTTAGCAGCTTTTGTGCCGCTGGTTTTGCCAGATGCTTTTTTTGTAGTCTTCTTTTTCGCGGCACCACCTAAGAGAGTAAAAGCTTCTTCTGCTTTACTATTCATATCAAGATCTGTCGGGAAATCTTCGTAAGGAAGGTTTAACAAATTGTTATTATAGCCACCGCAATCCTTTTCTTCTCCATTAATCATACCACCTGACTGTTTATACTCTGCGTCACCAGTGTCTGTATCAGTGTCAGTGTCTGTATCAGTTTCTTGTTTCTTTTGTTCAGATTTTTGTTGTTTCATTTGTCCAGACACACATTTGCCATTTTCATTTAAACAACATTGTTTATCTTCGTCCCAGTCTTCTGTATCGCATTTCTCATGGTTTGATCCTGCGTTCTGCACAGATCGTATGTTGCGTAGTTCTTCACGTGTTTCGGAAAGGCTGTTTTGTTTATGCGTATGCCACCACACTAAAACAGCAGCTAATAATAGTATTGTACCTATAACTATATGTTCGCGTTTCAGTTTGAAACTCATTGTTATATATTTATAAGTCATAAAAAAAAATGTTACCAAAATTGTAATATAATATAGCTATCCACAAATCAGTAATTGAATATTTAGACAAATCAAGTCATTAGTCTTGATTTGTTAGTTTTTTGCAATTTTATACTTAGTTTTATTATAAAAATAAGCATAAAAGACTAAAAAATCGAGCAGGGTTTTTTACAGTGAGATCACTTAAAACAGAATGCTTTGCCATGAATGCCGAACTCGACACAGTTCCCTTTACATTTTTCAACACATATGTCTAATCCTTCTCTGCCTTCTTCATTTTCATAAGTTTCTGCTGTCTCAAAAAGTTCGTCTACTTGTTGTGTTCTGTTATTGCCGAGAAAGTTGTTTGCTCCTTTTGTCTTCTGTTTTACCAACTCTTCTTCAGATTTCATATTAATCAGATGTTCTACATTATATCTGTTAAGATATAGTAATACACCGAAAATAACAGCTATCAATATAATTGTAACGCTTTTCATATTGACTATATTATATAACATAGTTAATAATTATGTTGTCTGTTAAGACTGTAACTTCTACATTATTGCAAGTCATCATACTCTTCCAGTCTGGTGTTTTAGCCTCAAATATTTGGCTTTGTACTTTCTGTATTGTTGATAAAAGTTTTCGGTGCCGGCTCCGCCTCCTCTTAGCATAGGTCTTCCACTTCCTTTTCCTTTAAGTTTCATAACTTCGTTAAGGATTGCGTCAGCAGATCTAGCACCATTATATTCAGTCGAACTGCCGTCCACCTCTATCTTAATAGTTGGAAATCCTTCAATATTCTCTTTTGCGACTTCATTTTTATCAGCATCGGCATCAAACGCAACACATTTTACGCCCATCTCTCCTGCTTCTTTCTGTAGTTTTTCCCATTCTGGTTTAAATGAGTTGCAATGACCGCACCAAGTTGCTTTGAATAATTTTACTTTTACGTCAGACATATATACTATATTATATAATTATTTTGAGTGAATTTGTTAGCCACTTTTAGGTATGTTGCTAAAAAAATATATTTCCACTTTATATATGATAGAACAGAATATACGATTCCATAATACTCAAGGCGGCGGAGCAGGCAAGAGATTGTTGCCTGAAGTAAATAAAAAAGTGTCTTTACGCAAACATGGTTATAGATTAAACAGATCTAAGAACGAACGAAGAAGATCTTTGAGTCGTGCATCAAGATCGTATGGGACACTGCCTGTTTTGAGAAGAGTGAATCTCATTCGGAACTACTCTAAAAAGTACAAAGAGAAGTACCAAACTTTAAGTAATGATGTTGAGTATATGAAAGACAAATATGCACATGAGAAAAAAACTAACACTGTTAAAAAACCTAGAAGAAAGACAGCCAAAAGGAAGACTAAAAAGACAAAAAAAACTGTTTGACAAAATTATTATGTATAACTTTTATATGTACTATAGGTTACTACTGTTTATTATTATTGTTACATTATTGATATATATCATCAAAAAAAGAGATACAGAAGGGTTTCATATTTATGATCAAGTATATTGCGGAGATTGCGGCAGACAAGGCAGATATAAATGTTCAAAATGTGCAGATTGCGGTTACTGTATCACGGAGTACGGGCATGGCGAATGTGTTCCTGGTGACGCAAGAGGCCCTTATTTTAGAAAAGACTGTAGTGCATGGGAATACACACGCCCAGTACTTGCAAGGCCATACTATAGAAAAACGATTAGATACTGGAATCCATACAGAGACAGAATATTAGGTCATAGATACAGGTATAGACAACACTAATTTTAAGTGCCATATCATAAACGTATTTGTTATAAATTAGTAATATACAACTAATTTTATGTGTGGCAAAGCTGATTAACAATACAAATCTTGAACATGTGTTTAAGATTTATAATAGTACAACAACTTACTACTCTGCAGAACTGTATATTTTATTATTGCCAGAGGGTATTTTGCTGTTGCCTGAGGGCATTTTGCAGTTGCCTGAGGGCATTTTGCAGTTGCCTGAGGGCATTTTGCTGTTGAAACCATATGGTTTTTCGAGTATCTCCATATCGCATACTCTTGTTGGTATGTTACACATAAACAACAAGTCTTCAATGTTCTCAACAACTTTTCTTAGAATCTTAATGTCCAGTGCTTCAATTCTAACAAAAGCGACGGAATCAACACTGTCTTTAATACCAGGATGAGTATCAAAGTCGTAGTTACAAACAGCTGCAGCAGTACAGATATTGGCTACCTTGTTAATAATCTCTGCATCAAAGAGATGACCGGTCAGTTTTAGAATAACTTTAGGTCTTGTCGTCTGAGTAAGAACAATGCTGTTTGGATTAATATCACGATGAGCATACAAAATCTTGTCTACTACATCAATACTAGGTGCTTCTCTGTCAAAGAGATTCTTGATAGTTGTTGTTATATGACCAAGTGTCTGCTCGCTTATGTAGATGCCAAGATCACTGGCACGTTTGCGTACAGCGTTTCTGCCTGTAAGTTTTGATGCAACACATATGTTTCTTTGCACTCCAAACACGTCAGGAGACAAAATCTCGTATGATTTCGGATCATTTATAGCAGCATTTGAATGAACACCTGCTTTATGAGTAAAAGCAGAACCAGTAATTGGATTGTTAAAAGGAATATCAATGCCACATATCGTGGCAACGTAACGCTCTATTTGTGGCAAGATCGTTAGATTGTACTTGTTTTTAGTAATCTCTAAAGCCTCTTCTGAAGCACACAACTTTGCTAAAAACGCACCAAGCTGTGTTATGCCATTACGTTCGCCTATACCTAAAACACATGTGTCGATATGTGTTGCTCCACAACGCATAGCAGTAAATGCATTCTCGTTTGCAGAGCCGGTGTCGTTATGGCAATGAAACTCTTTATCAACAGGTGGAACGTGGGCACTAATATGTCCGAACAGTTGTTCAACAGTTTTAGAATCAGATATGCCAACTGTGTCTGCAATTCCGATGCGATCAACTCCAGCATCTGTTACTGCTCTATATATCTGAATTATGTCATCAATATTACTTCTAAAACTGTCTTCGCAACTGAATCTAACAATAATGTTTGGATCGTGACGTCTTATCATTGTTATCATGTCTATAGCAATCCGTATAACTTCGCTTATGCCTTTTTTATGACTGTGCTTAGCCAGAATCTGACTTGTGGCCATGTACATGTTTATTCCATCAACGCTGCATTCTAATGCTTTTTCTACATCAGCAGGATGACATCTGACATGTGTCAACACTTTTGTGTTCCCTCTCTTCTGTTTTACTATCTCTTTGCAGTCTTCGTATGACATTTTGCTAACTACTGGGCTAACAACTTCAATAAAATCAATACCCATATCAAACAAGTAGTTTGCGATTTGCAGTTTCTCTTTTGTTTTGAGATCACAGTGGATGGACTGTTCTCCTTCTCTTAGTGTAGAATCAACTATCTTGACATTGCGAATCATTTTAAGCATGTTCGCATCATATATCCTTGATGAGAAATTCGTGATTTTAGGAACGACACGCATTTGACCTGTTAGTAATGTTAATTAGATTATGTTCATAGATTATTAGATTCTCAATTTTTTTGTTTTATAAAGATCATAGGGCTTGGAAGTTGTTCTTGAAAAGCTGTTATGACACATATGTAGTAGAAGATAAATGTGAACGAGGCCATAATGGGAAGATCAACACACATTAAAAGTATAACTGCTAGCAATAGTGTGTTTATGTTGAAATTTTTATGTAAAATCTTGCTTAGAATAGTCTCTAATGTCAAAAGATGATATGATTGAGAATAAGTGAATACGGTAAAATGTGTCATCTCTTTCATATAGTATGGTACAGCCAGCATTGGTAATGACACTATCAACAAGTTGCCGACGTTCATGTCTTTAATTATATCATTCTCGATATGTGATTCTACTTGTAAAGTTTTAGGCATTGTTGTCATTATTGTAAAGACAGAGGCAATAATATAGTACACTGCTAAAACTGCTTTATATGAAAGATATGCAGATATATTAAGACCATAATTGTCTTGTACTACTATTAATGTTGTAACTAACATAACTGCTTCTGCAGGTCCGAATCTGCCTATTCTTAACATTCCATTATAATAAGTAGATATATGAGAGACATAGAACACTATGTTCATACATTGTACAATCCAAAAACTAGTTGCTGTAGGTATATCTGCTAATGTACATAGTGACATTGTTATCAGCGTGTTTGATAATGAGTCAAGTGTATGATCTAAAAGCTCGCCTATTGCAGACGACTTGCCTATATTCCTTGCATGTGCTCCATCTAGACTGTCAAGTAACATAAAAGTCATCACAGATATAAAAAAGTAAGCAGTGCTGCCACATAACGCACAAATATAGGCGACAATAGTGAAGATAAAACCTATGATTGTTATCAGATTTGGAGAAATACAACTTGGAACAAATGGAGCCACAAATTTAGTGACTGTGCTGAATATTATATTGGTAAGAGACTCGTCTTCGCCACTGTATTTGTAGCCGTTTTTTTTTAGTTCTATTAACTTATTGACAGGAACGATATGCATAAAATATTATACTATTAGCTTTACAAAATATTTCTTTATGTTTGTAGTTGTTCTTCTAAATAGTTTTAGAGAAGATTTGTTGCATATAAAATATTTTATCAAGTCCATTATATATACACAATGAATCGAATAAGAATCGGAAATAACAAATATCAAGTGCTAATAACACCTGATTATATACAGTCGCCTAGTTTTGAAGTAATGCTTGATAACTGGCTTGACTCATCATTTAACAACTATTATATTAAAGAGTTTGAGAACATGCAAGATGCATTATATGAAGCACTTAAACATCCTGATATAGACTGGTATAAACTCGTGTCACATCACGTAGAGAATTTTAAAAAACTGCGCGAACTGCTGACTGATCTTATTGCAAGATACAATATTACTGTTGAATTTAAGCCAAGTCTAATAACACCAGAAGAGTTGAAAAATTCCATGTTTGACAGAATCATACTATCAAAAAAACAGTTCAACACTACATTTGGTCTAAACGATATAATATCATTCAATATAACCAATCCGTGGAGCAAAAATCTTGAATTCATAGCAAAAAAGTTTGAAAAAGAGAAGTCGCTTAATCTGTTTGACAGAAATTATAAAGATAACGCTATATATCTGTCTGGCAAAACTGATATAGGTACGACATATAGTATAATACTTATGCCGACACATATTTATAATGCATTAAGATGGTTGATGAAGAACAAAGAGAACACTAATTCAGATGCTATATTTGAACAAGTATATGCAAAGGCTATGGAACAACAAAAAAAGATTGACGAAAATCCTTTAGTGTTGTAGTGTATCAAAAAAATAAATATAAAATGCCAAAAGATTTTAACAAATCTTTCGGCATAATGGCGATATCTAAAAAGTTATTTCTTCTCTTTAATTATAGTTTATGTATAT
>JACCDN010342608.1_pt1 | contig 21250 bp, 16 predicted proteins | sample 7441691 | NCBI WGS metagenome assembly JACCDN01 (sample SAMN15323439, study PRJNA562643) | freshwater metagenome | isolation source: river surface water | place: USA:Blue River Watershed | collected 2017-08-16 | reverse complement strand
TACCCTAACTCGGTCACTTTTTGTTTAAGCATTCGTGCTTGTTTAAAAGGCCGACCAGCGATAGCAAGTTCAAAAGCATCTGCAGGTAAATTTTTTAATGCTTCTAAAAGGAGAAAACCACCTTTGCGTTTATGTGATGTTGATACAAATAACAATCGCAAGGGTTGATGTGGTGCATGAGGTTTGAATTTAAATTTTTCGGTATGTACGGGGGGGTATAGCATAAAAATTTTGCTTGGATGCAGCTTATAAAGCCGAATAAGTTCATCTTTAATTTGTGGTGAATGCGCAATAATTCTTTTAGCAGCTTTATAGGTTTTATGTTCTAACCAAGCTTCTAAAAAATCTTGAGGGCGAAAACGTTTATGTGCTTGCATATAGCCTTTATGCGTTCCACCGGTGATTACAAGATCTTTGGTATAAGCACGTGTGGTACTAATTGATAAATCATAAATTTGTTTATTTAAATGAGACTTTATTTGATAAAAGAATTGCAATTTACGCAAAAATTTAAATGGCCAGGCGCTTTTAAAAACTTTAACTTTAACATTTTTAGATAAGACAAAATCATGAGAGGCTGTGGCTACCAGAACATCAACATCGTGACCTTGTGCTTGTAATTCTTCAATCAAATCGACCAAATAAGTTTCCATCCCACCGCCATGAGCAAGTTGATGGTGAATTAAAGCGATTTTCATGTCATTGCATCTCGGATAGCAAAGAGCGTTTGGTACATCCAAGCGTAATAATGCATACCATCGGGCATCAGTTCACTAACACCTACGACTGGAATATTATTTTCCTTAGCAACTTGTTTTAAGTGTTCGGTTAAAGAGTCTGAGACTTGGTTATTGTAAATCAATAAATTCACTTGATGGTTGACAAGAGAATCTTCAAATTCTTTAGTATTTGCAGATCCTGGGATGATGTTATTCATTAATGCGATTTGGAAGGCATTATTACTAATTTTTAAACCCAAAGCATTTAAAAGTGCATTACATACGGGTTCTGTTGCTGTTACGGGTTGACCCCTAACCATGCTTGCTAAGCGTTCAACTTGAGCTTGATAGCCTTGAGCCATTTGCAAAAGACCCTGTAATGTCACTTGGTAAGAAGATTGATCATTGGGGTCAATTTGACTAAGAGCACCAGTTAAAAACTTGGCAAAAATGGGAATGGTGTTTGGATTATACCAAATATGAGGATTAGCTGCAGAACCAGTGTTCGTGAGGCGTGCAACGTTAATTAAAATAGCTTTTTGGTTACTTTTAGCATAAGCAGCATCCATCCAAGAGTCATAACCAGCACCATTTTCAATGACGATATTGGCACTGTTAATTTGTGTTACCAAATCATTAGGAATGTTAGGGAAATGAGGATCAGTGCTAGGGCTTGATAAAATTGAAACTACGTTGACATTACTGCCGCCAATGGTTGAGGCAATGTCCCCATAAAAATTTTCAGCGGCCAAAATTTTAACTTGTCCTACAACATTAGATTGTGCAAAAACAACGATACTAATACAGCAAAGTAAGCAAACACCCAAAATTTTTTTCATGGCTGTTCCCCTTAAAAATACTGGCGTTTTTTTCCTGTATTGCTGATATTATCACAACAACGACCACAAAGCGCAGGGTGTTCAGCATTTTGGCCCACATCTTTGCAATGGTGCCAGCAACGGGAACATTTGGGGTGGGGGCTGATCGTGACTTTATTGTTACCAAGAATGCATGTAGAAACAATAAAAAAGTATTTTAAATCCACTGCTATTTTTTGGATGAATGTATGCGCCAGATCAAGAGCAATCTCTACATCAAGGTTGCTACCAATCTCTTTATTTTTACGCATTTCATCAAGCTGCTTATTCAGCTGTGCGCGAGCTTCTTTCAAAATGGGCCAAGCAGTTTGCCATTCATTAAAATTCAACTCCTTTAATTCAGGCAATTGATACCATTCCAAAGTAAAAGGTGTTCCCGCGAATTTGGCACTTTGCCAGGCTTCATAGGCAGTAAAGCTCAAAATAGGACTGATCATACGCACCAAATATTGCAAAATATGATACAGCGCAGTTTGCGCAGAGCGGCGATTCCACTCATTTTCAGTGTAAAGGCGGTCTTTCAATACATCAAAATAGACATTGCTTAAATCCGTCTCGCAGAATAAATGGATTTCGCTCATGGCATCGCGAATTGCATAAGCATCGAAGTTTTTACGCACTTTTGTTTGCAAGGTATCTGTTTGATGCACCATAAACGCATCGATTTCAATTAGTTCATTGAGTGGAATCGTATCTTTTGTCATGTCAAAATCATGGAGCGCTGCAAGCATATAACGCAAAGTATTGCGGATTTTGCGGTAGAGATCAGCTGTTTGCTGTAAAATTGTGGGTGAGATACTAATTTCGCCACTATAATCACTCATGGCGACCCAAAGGCGCAGAATATCGGCGCCGTATTGGTTAATCACCTCTTGTGGGGTGATGATATTGCCGATGGATTTTGACATTTTGCGGCCTTGGCCATCGACAACAAATCCATGCGTGAGAATTTGCTGGTAGGGCTTATGGCCTTCTGCAGCCAATGCCGTTAAAAGGGATGATTGAAACCAAGCGCGATGCTGATCTGAGCCCTCTAAATATAAGTCTGCCGGAAAATGTACTTCTGAGCGTTTTTCTAAAACACATTGATTGGAAGCTCCAGATTCTAACCATACATCTTGGGTATCCGTGGCCTTATCATAACGCGTAGAATCTACGCCAAAGTCTTCAGCTCGGGCGCCAAACCAAGCTTCTAAACCACCAGTTTCAATGGCATCAGCAACGCGTAAGAGAATACTGACGGTATCAGGATGCAATTTTCCCGTTTGTTTATCGGTAAAGAAGGGGAGTGGCACACCCCAAGTGCGTTGACGGGAAATACACCAGTCGGGGCGCCCTTCTAACATCGACATAAAGCGATTATGGCCTTCAGGGGGGGTAAATTCTACTTGTTCTGCAGCTCTGAGGGCGGGTATTTCAAGTTTTTCCATGCCAATAAACCACTGTGGTGTAGCCCTGAAAATCAAAGGTGTTTTGTGGCGCCAGCAGTGTGGAAAACTATGAGTGATTTTTGTATCCCGTAATAAATTTCCTTGTTCTTTTAATAATTCAATGATGGGTTGATTGGCTTTGCTGACATGTAAGCCCTCAAAAAAGGGTGTGCCTTCAACATAACAGCCATTAGAACCGACGGGATTATATACTTCAAGGTCATATTTTTTTGCAACATGAAAGTCATCAACCCCATGCGCTGGTGCGGTGTGTACAAAACCTGTTCCTGAATCTGTTGTGACATGGTTGCCTAAAATAATTGGCACTTCGCGATCAAGGAAAGGGTGCTTCAATTTTAAGCCCTCTAATTCTTTGCCAGTAAAAGATCCGAGGATTTCAATAGACTCACCGGGAAAGACTGATTCCATTAGCTTTTCAGCAAGCATAAATAATTCATTATTGACACGAACTTTAACATAAATAATTTCGGGGCCAGCAGAAACTGCCATGTTGGCGGGGAGGGTCCAGGGTGTGGTCGTCCAGATTAAAACATACTCGTTCTGTTTTCTGAATTTCACATAAATTGAATCTGATACTTTATCTTGATACTCCACCTCGGCTTCAGCGAGCGATGAGGCACAATCTAAACACCAATGTACGGGTTTGGCCCCTTTTTTGATATGGCCATTTTCATAAATTTTAGCAATAGTACGAATTTGTTCAGCTTCATAACTGTGTTGCATAGTGGCGTAGTAATGTTTCCAATCTCCCATTACGCCTAGACGTTTAAAGTCTTCACGCTGTTGTTCGATTTGGCTTTGCGCGTATTTACGGCATTCAGCACGAAATTCAGCAGCATTGAGTTTAGTACCTACTTTACCAAATTTTTTTTCGATGACAAGTTCGATGGGTAAGCCATGGCAATCCCAACCGGGAATATAAGGAGCATATTTACCTTCAAGGATTTTTGCCTTAATAATGATATCTTTCAAAATCTTGTTGACAGCATGGCCTACATGAATCGCACCATTTGCATAGGGAGGGCCATCATGTAGGATAAAAGTTCCGGTATTCTTCGCTTTACGGATACCTTGGATTTTTTGATAAAGAGTTTCTTCTTCCCAAGCTTTGAGCCATAGGGGCTCGCGCTTGGCAAGATCAGCTTTCATCGGAAAATCAGTTTGGGGGAGGTGTAACGTATCTTTATAATCTTTTGGTTCCATCTTAATGTTATTAAACTACTATTGTTAAAATTATAGCAGGCTCGGTATGAATTCCCAAACATTGTTGATAAGGTTAAAAAAGAAGCACGAATTTTGCATGCAATATATCATTGTGAAAAAAATGGTTCTTTTCTTTATAACACTGTGTTTTAATGTGAAAAATTAAATACACAAAAACATAAGTTTAAAACTAGGGGGAGGACAAAATGCATAAATTAATCGCAAAATATGTGAGTGCATATCAAGCTGAGCAAGGGGACGCTACTGCTAAAGTTAAAAAAGTATTAATGCGTCACTCACATACTTGGGAATGGACTGCTTCAGAAGCTTTAGTGGCTGACCTAATTGACGATGCGACTATTACTGCAGAAGATATTGTTGCTTTCTTAGCAGATACTTATGAAATTGAAGGTGGTAGTGAAGAGTTTCATTATGCAGTTTGTGCTTTGCAAATTTGCTTGCGTAAAGCAGAATTAGCACAAACCGTAGAGGCTCCTGTTGAAGAAGACTTTGTAATGGAAGATGAATTCTTTATGGCAGAAAATGATTTATACATGGCTAAAACACAAGACATTTTACAAACCATGCAATATTGATCTCTTGGCGAAGGTAAGAAAAATGGCCACATCTTGTGGCCATTTTTTTAAGCCGGTTCGCTATAACCGCAGCCTTCTTTGGGGCACACCTTTTCTACACCTTTACGTTTGGTTTCCTTGATCATCATAATGGGCCAAGCGCATTTTGGACATTGTGTGGTAATAGGCTTATTCCAAATGGCATATTTACAATCAGGATAGCGATTACAAGAATAAAACAGCTTGCCATAGCGCGACTTCTTGCCGACCATCTCGCCTTTTTCACAATTGGGGCAGGTCACACCTGTGGACTCAGGCTTATTGAGCGACTCAATGTATTTGCATTGTGGATAATTACTGCAGCCAATAAATTTCCCATAACGTCCTATGCGGTATTGTAGAGGTGATTGGCATTGTGGGCATTGCCGATCTAACATTTCAGGTTCAGCTTTAGCATCCGCCTCACCCTCTTTTTTCTCAAGGGGGCGGGTATATTTACATTCAGGATATCCGGTACAACCAATAAAGCGGCCATTACGACTTAAACGGATGGATAAGGGTTTACCGCATTCTGGGCAAGCTTCGTCCATTTTTTCTTGAGTTACATCACTGCGTTTTACCGAGCCTTCAATTTCTGTCACTTTGCTTTTAAAAGTGTGCCAAAATTTTTCAAGGAGCGGGATCCATTGCTCTTCACCCCGCGAAACATTATCTAAATTGTCTTCGAGTTTAGCGGTAAAGTTGTAATCCACGTACTGGGTAAAATATTGAGTCAAGAATTTATTAACCACACGACCGACGTCACTGGGGTGAAAACGCTTTTGTTCAAGGGTTACATATTCACGGCTTTGCAAGGTTGAAATAATACTGGCATAAGTGGAGGGTCGACCAATACCATATTCTTCTAAAGCCTTTACTAAACTTGCTTCTGAATAACGTGGTGGCGGCTCAGTAAAATGCTGCTTGGTTTCAATGTCTTGTATAGGTAAGGTCTCACCAATTTTAAAGGTGGGGAGACGAGCATTATCTTCCTCTTCAGTTTTCTGATCGTCAAAATCTTCTTGATAGACTGCAATAAAACCAGGAGAGGCAATCGATGATCCTGTTGCCCGAAATACACCCTCTTTACCGGCGGCAAAATCAATGGCTAGGGTATCAATGAGAGCATGTTGCATTTGCGAAGCAAGAGTGCGCTTCCAAATAAGATCATACAATTTAAATTGATCGTTGTTTAAAAACGATTTCATTGCCTGCGGTGTCCGTAAAATGGAGGTTGGACGAATTGCTTCGTGAGCTTCCTGGGCATTTTTAGATTTAGTTTTATAAATGCGTGGTTTTTCCGGTAAAAACGCTTTGCCGTATTCTTTTTCAATAAATGTAGCCATTTCATTGGTGGCATCTTGTGATAAAGCCACAGAATCAGTACGCATATAAGTAATTAAACCAACGATACCTTCGCCAATATCGATGCCCTCATAAAGGTTTTGGGCTACCATCATAGTCTTTTTCGTTGTGAAACCTAATTTGCGAGCTGCTTCTTGTTGTAACGTGGAGGTGATAAAGGGGGCTGCAGGGTTACGCTTTTTTTGTTTCTTTTGAACATCTTTAACTGTCACATTGCCCTGGGCAGCTTCGAGTAAAACCTTTTTCACATCTTGGGCTTGTTCATTGTTAGCAATATCAAACTGTTTTAATGCCTTGTTTTTATATTCAATTAGTTTGGCGGTGAATTCAATCTTGTCTTTATTTAAGTGAGCAAGAAGGCTCCAATATTCTTGGGAAACAAATTTTTCGATCTCTTCTTCACGCTCAACAATCAAACGGAGTGCAGGGCTTTGTACCCGACCCGCGGATAATCCACGTGCTACTTTTTTCCAAAGTAAGGGGGATAGGTTAAAGCCAACTAAATAATCAAGGGCACGTCGTGCTTGTTGGGCGTTAACCAAATCCATCGAAATTTCACGCGGATGGGCCATTGCATTTTGAATGGCTGACTTTGTAATCTCATGAAACACCACTCGGTGCACTGCTTTGTCTTTAAGTGCTTTCTTTGTTTTTAAAATTTCATAAATATGCCAAGAAATAGCCTCGCCTTCACGATCCGGGTCAGTGGCAAGATAAAGATTATCGGCGCTTTTCATAGCCTTTACAATTTCATCAACATGCTTGGCATTTTTGGCAATAAGATCATATTTCATCGCAAAATCGTGTTCAGGATCAACCGCACCTTGTTTCGCGGGTAAATCACGGACATGTCCATAGGACGCCAGCACTTTAAAGCCAGGCCCTAAGTATTTGGTAATGGTTTTACTTTTTGCCGGTGATTCAACGATAACTAAATTATTCATAAAGCCCTTTTTTTAAAATATAACCTCCGGCCACTAGCTCAATATCACCAGATAATTCTAGCATCAACAGCTCTGCATTTAAACGTTCTAGTGAGGTTCCAGTTTTTACAAGTAATAAATCAAGAGGGATGGGTTCTCTTGAAAAAAACTCAAAGAGCGGATGGCTTTTCCTTTTTATAGGATTATCATGTTTTTTTTGAGTTTGCAAGCAACATGTTGTCAGTTTGTCTTTAATATGAATTAGTAAATCAGCAAGAGATTCTACCAAAATTGCACCTTCAGCAATGAGTTTATTACAGCCTCGGCTTACTACACTATTGATGGGGCCTGGAATAGCAAAAACTTCACGATTTTGCTCTAAAGCATAGCGTGCAGTAATCAAAGAGCCACTTTTTTCTGCAGCTTCGACTACTAAAACTCCTATGGAAAGTGCGCTAATAATACGATTGCGTCGTGGGAAATTATAGGGAAAGGGTTCGGTATCTGGAGGAAACTCCGAAATAATTGCACCGCCTTTGGCAATAATCTCTTCAGCCAAATTTTTATTTTGTGGGGGATAGAGTTTATTAACCCCAGTCCCCAGAACTGCAATGGTTTGCCCTTGCCCCGCGAGAGCCCCTTGATGGGCCATGGTATCAATTCCTACGGCAAGGCCGCTTGTAACTGCGAGCCCAATTCCTGCTAAAGCTTTCGCAAAGGCAAAAGCTTGCTCTGCCCCATAGGGACTCATCTGTCGGCAACCAACGATGGCAATTTGCGGTTCAGTTAAGGCAGTCATATTTCCTTTTACATACAATGTTTTTGGCGCACTATGGATTTGCCGTAAGAGTTCGGGATAGGAGGGGTCATTTTTTTGCAGAACAGTATAATCATCAATCACAATAATGTTAAGGGTAAAATAAATCGCCTATTTTAAAGACAAAATGAATGTTTTTCAAGCAAAAATAACGATATCTTTTATGTGGCCTTCTAGTTTACAAATAATTAACATGATGTCCTTCTGAGCCGAGTATCTAAGGCAATAATTTTTTGTTGCAAAATTTCTGGAGTACCCTTATTTTCAATGATTTCATCTGCTAATGTCAAACGAGTTTCTCTTGTAGGTTGGGCTGCTAGAATTTTTTCAGCCATAGTTTGGCTAATTTGGTCACGTACCATTAAACGCTTTATTTGTTCTTCTTGCGGGAGATCTAACATCAAAATATAAGTAAGTTTGGGATAATCTTCGCGGCGTTTTAAGAGTGGGATAGCAACGATGCAATACGGCCCTTGGGCTGAGTCGATGGCTGCATCAATCTTTTGCCGAATCACAGGATGCATTAAATGTTCAAGCCAGAGTCGTTCTTTGGGGTTGGCAAAAATCAACTCACGTAAGCGGGCACGATTGAGCTTACCTTCGGCATCCAAGACATCAGTACCAAAATGTTCAGCAATTTTCATGAGAATAGGACGGCCTTGTTTAACTACATCACGGGCAATAGCATCCGCATCAATCACTTCTATACCTAAATTGTGAAAAAATTGGGAAGCGAGCGATTTACCGCTGGCAATGCCACCAATCAAACCAATCACTTGTTTCATCACGAGCCTGTAACATCATTAAAATTCTGATTCAATAGTGCTAGGATAGCATTGAACAGAAAAAATCGCACATATAATATGAAAATACTGATTTCAGGGGGTACAGGTTTTATCGGTAAAGCTTTGGTAAGAAGTTTGCTCGATAGTGGCTATGAAGTCATTGTTTTGGGGCGTTCCATTCCTAAAATTAAATTTTGTTTTGGCGAAACGGTTGGTGCTTGGAGTTTTCGTGATTTAGAACTCTCGAAAGATACGGTCGATGCCGTTATTAATCTTTCTGGAGAAATTTTAACAGGTATATGGACTCAAGCTAAAAAAGCCAAAATTATTGATAGTCGTGTCGGTGTAACTAAAAGGATTGTCGCTTTCTGTATTCGTCAGCAAGAAAAAGGTATTCCAATTCGCATATTTCAAGCAAGTGCTGTAGGTATTTATGGTACGAAAGGAGAACGGACTTATTTTGAAGAGACCCCCATACCAGAAGCAACAGATTTTTTAAGTCAGGTAGCGCGCGCTTGGGAAGAGGCCGCACATGAAGCTATAAAGCACGAGATTCCTACTGTAATTATGCGTTTTGGCATAGTGTTTGATCCCAATGGGGGAATGTTAGAGTACATGCTCCCTGCGTTTCGTGCAGGTTTTGGCTTTGTTTTAGGGAGTGGCGAACAAAAGATTTCTTGGATTATTCGTTCAGACTTGCTTAAAGCAATCCAATTTTTATTAACACATCCTGAGTTAAATGGAGCATTCAATCTTGTGGCTAAAGAACCTATTAATCAAAAGGATTTTGCTAGACTTTTTGCAAAATACCTTAAAAGGCCATTATGGCTCAGAATTCCTCGTTTTTTAATTCGCTTGTGTTTAGGGCAAATGGGCGATACACTACTCTTTGCGAGTCAAGTGGTTGAACCTTACCGGTTAAATGAGGCCGGCTTTGAGTTTGATTATCCAAATCTTAACTATTATTTTGCAAGGGGGAGTTCTTCATGAGTGACGCTAAACCTAAGAAAAGTGCGGCAAAGCCCAAAGCTTCTACAGTTAAAAAAACAACGAATTCAACCAAAGCTGCTACAATAGCAAAAAAACCTGTGGCGAAGGCAAGCACAGTTAAAACAGCAGCAAAATCTAAACCAGTAACTGTGCCAAAGGCAAAAGCTTCGACAGAAAAGGCTGCGGCCAAGCCAGTGGTCAAAGAGTCTATAGCAAAACCAGCTTTAGAAGTTCCGGTTAATTCTACTATCACTCCGAGTTCTGTGCAAAAGCCAGTGGCAGTTGCTCCGAAACCTGCTGAAGTGAATAAAACAGAACAAGGTAGTAAGAAATCTAATTTACTTAAAGCAGCATGGCGCAAGTTGGACGATTGGAATGTTGGCTTTAGTGGTAAAGTGATTATTGTATTAATCATTATTGGAGTTATTGCCAGTATTTTCCATGCCTTTTAATTTGTATGCAGGTAAGTAAACTTTATGTAATAGCAACACCGATTGGTAACTTGGAGGATTTATCGCCACGGGCAATAAAAGTGCTCCAAAGTTGTGATATTATTTTGGCAGAAGATACACGGCATAGCCAAAAGCTTTTACAACACTTTGCAATTCACACTCCTTTACAATCTTGTTACGAACATAACGAACGTGAGAAAAGTATTGAGGTTGTTGAAGGGCTGCAAGCAGGGAAAGCCTATGCTTTAATTTCTGATGCAGGCACACCAGTTTTTAGTGACCCAGGCGCTAAATTAATTGCTAAAGTTTTGGAAGCAGGTTTTCAAGTGGTGCCAATTCCTGGTGCATGTGCGGCGATTGCTGCTTTATCTGCTTCAGGTTTAAGCGGAATTCCGTTTCATTTTTATGGCTTTTTACCGGTACAGTCGGGACAAAAACAAAAAATCCTCAATGACCTTAGAAAAAATATAGTCGGAACTTTAGGGTTTTATGAATCACCACATCGCCTCATGGATACGCTTGCTGATTTTCAAATTGTATTTGGCGAGATGCATGAATTAGTAATTGCCAAAGAGCTGACTAAAGTGTATGAAGCCATCCATAAAGCACCAATTAGGCAAATCATTGCGTGGTTCAAAGAAGATGAAAAGCGTTGCCAAGGAGAATTTGTACTTTTGCTTGAAAATAAAGTGGAAAAAGATCTCATCAAACTAGAACTCACCCTAGATGCACTTTTAACGCAATTTATGCTACATTTAAAACTAAAAGAAGCGGTGAATACGATTGTAGAATTAACAGGATTACCTAAAAACCAAGTCTATGAGCGGGCTTTGGCTTTGAAAAAAGAGAGGGAATAATATTATGCATCTTATAAAATTCGCGGTGATTGGCTCAGGTACTATGGGTGCACAAATTGCGGCGCATTTTACCAATGCGGGTTTTAGTGTTCTGTTATATGACTTGAAACAAGATGGCAAAAATTTGGCCGAAGCAGGTAAAGCACGTTTGACCAAGATCGACCCGCAACCTTTGGCTTCCAATCGCTTTTTGAACTTTATTGATCCCAAAAATCTTGACGATGATTTAGCGGAGCTTAAAAGCTGCGATTTAATTATTGAGGCAGTATTAGAGGATTTAAAACTTAAAGAAAACTTATATCAAAAAATTGCTCCATATATAGCTGAGCATGCAATTTTAGCAAGCAACACTTCCGGGCTATCCATTGAGAAGCTGGTTAGTGTACTGCCTGCCCAATTAAGATCACGTTTTTTAGGGATGCACTTTTTTAATCCCCCCCGCTATTTGCCTTTGGTGGAGTTGATTCCTCATGCCAAAACTGATGCAGCGTTGCTCAATGATGTTGAAACTTTTTTGGTTGCCAATTTAGGCAAAGAAGTGGTACGTGCCAAAGATACGCCGAATTTTATTGCCAACCGGCTGGGTGTGTTTGGGTTGCTCACAACGTTGCAATATGCCGAAGAATTTGATATCCCGTTGGAAGTGGTGGATGAACTTACGGGTAAATTGATTGGCCGACCTAAATCGGCCACTTGCAGGACCCTTGATTTGGTCGGGTTGGATGTATTAGGCCATGTGGTTGCGACCATGAATGCAAGCTTACCTGTTTGGTTGATTGATTTAGTGAAAAAAGGCTTTTTAGGTGCAAAAACCAAAAAAGGTATTTATGAGAAGACTGTAGAAGGATTAAAAGTTTGGGATCTTGCTGAAAAAAACTATCGTTTAGCCAATAAGAGAGCAAATGCGGAATTTATTGCGGCATTAAAAAAGGAGAGGTTAATTGGGCTATGGCCAACCTTAAAAGACAATCCCCTTCCCGAAGCGCAGTTTCTCTATCATTTATTTACCGATTTCTTTGCTTATGCTGGCAAGTATTTAGATGAAATTTCCGGTTCAACGCTTGAAGTGGATCGCGCGCTCAAATTTGGTTTTGGCTGGAAACAGGGCATTTTTGAATTGTGGCGCGAATTAGAGTTGGTGAATTATCCTAAAGATCGTGATCAGACGCCTCAGCATTTAACTTTACCTGTATATGTGCGGCAAAAAGTACCTGCAAACCCTAAAATTGTTTATGAAAATGAGGGCGCTTATGCCTGGGAGCATGAAGGTGCTTTGGTGATTTCCTTCAAGACCAAATTGGGGACCATTGGCGACCCGGTGCTAGAAGCTTTAAACCAAGCACGTGAATTGGCAGAGAAATCTTATAAAGGCTTGATCATTTGGCAAAAAGGCCAAGAGAATTTTAGTGCCGGGGCAGATTTGATGAACCTTGCCGGTAAGTTTATGTTGGGTGGCGTTGCCGCGGTAGATGAAACTTTAAGCCTCTTCCAAAAAACAGTGTTATCGATGCGCTATGCCAAAGTGCCTGTGGTAGCCGCAGTACGCGGTTACGTATTGGGCGGGGGATGTGAGCTCACCATGCATAGTCATCGTGCGGTTGCCGCTTTAGAAACCTATATGGGCTTGGTTGAAGTGAGTGTGGGTATTATTCCTGGCGCTTCAGGTACCAAAGAAATGGCATTACGTGCCAGCCAATCGCAAAATCCGCAAGCATCGTTATTGCAATATTTCAAACAAATCGGTATGGCCGAAGCAGCGAAAAGTGCGTATCAAGCTAAAGAGATGGGCTATTTACGAGAAAGTGATGTGATCATCATGAATCCAAATGAACTATTATTTGTGGCAGTGCAAGAGTTAAATGCCTTGGCTGTAAAACCCTTTGTACCTGTACGCCAAGAATTGATTCCAGCCCAAGGCTTGCCTGCGTATGGCAATATGATGGGGATGATCGAGAATTTAAAAGTAGGTCATTTTGCCAGTGAATATGATGCCCATATTGCTAGTCGCTTAGCGCATGTAATCTGTGGTGGCGGAGTTGATCCACAAACAGTGGATGCTGATTGGTTCTTGCGTCTTGAGCGGGAAATCTTTTTAGATTTGGTCCAACATGAAAAAACGCAAGCGCGAGTGCAATACATGCTGGAAACCGGAAAACCGTTACGCAATTAATTTTAACCCCTTGAATAATAAAAAATTAGCCCCATTATCTTAAATACTAAATGAAAGAGGAATTGCTATGAGCAAACAGAAAGACGAAAACCAAGCAGCTGAGCCTGCATACAAAAAGCTCTTGGCTCATGAACAAATCGAACATCTCGAAAAAGTGCTCAATGAGGCAGAGCAAAAAGCCCAGGAGAATTGGGATAAAGCATTGCGAGCAATGGCTGAATTAGAGAATGTAAAACGCCGTGCGGAGCGTGATATTAGTAGTGCGCATAAGTATGCACTTGATCGCTTTGTGGATCAACTGATTCCAGTGATGGATAGCCTAGACCAGGCTTTATTGAGTTGTGGTGAAGATGCGCAAGCTATGCGCGAAGGGATTATGCTTACCCAAAAAATGTTTGCAGATGTCCTGAAAAAATTTGATGTTGTGATTATTGACCCAGCACTTGGCGATGCATTTGATGCAAATTTGCATGAGGCCATGATGATGCAAGAGTCAAAAGATGCTAAACCCAATACGGTTTTGACGGTGATTCAAAAAGGTTATCGTTTACATGACCGTTTGGTGCGTCCGGCACGTGTTATGGTTGCAAAAGCAAGCTCTTGAAATTTAGTAAATAAACCCCACTTATCAGATAGACAGAATTAATTTGGAGAAAATAAAAATGGCAAAAATTATTGGAATTGACTTAGGGACTACCAACTCTTGTGTTTCTATTATGGAAGGAAAAGACTGGCGTGTGATTGAAAATAGTGAGGGTGCGCGTACCACGCCTTCTATCGTTGCGTACACGGAAGACGGTGAAATTTTGGTAGGTCAAGCGGCAAAACGCCAAGCAGTGACCAATCCTAAAAACACCTTTGAAGAAGTAAAACGTTTGATCGGTCGTAAATTTGATGATCCAGAAATTCAAAAGCATGTGATTCCTCATTGTGCATATAAAGTAGTGAAAGCTGACAATGGTGATGCATGGACGGAAGATTCTAAAGGTAATCGTCGTGCACCTCCGCAAATTTCAGCAGAAGTTTTGCGTAAAATGAAAAAAACGGCTGAAGATTTCTTGGGTGAGAAAGTGACAGAAGCGGTAATTACCGTACCCGCATACTTTAACGATGCTCAACGTCAAGCAACCAAAGATGCGGGTAAAATTGCGGGCTTAGAAGTAAAACGTATTATTAATGAGCCTACTGCAGCAGCACTTGCTTATGGTATGGATAAAGCTACTAAAGCAGATTCTATTGTTGCTGTTTATGATTTAGGCGGTGGTACATTTGACGTATCTATTATCGAAATTGCAAAAGTTGATGGTGAGAGTCAAATCGAAGTATTATCTACCAACGGCGATACTTTCTTAGGGGGCGCGGATTTTGACCGTGCGCTTACCAATTATTTGGTTGAGGAATTTAAGAAAGAAAGTGGTGTGGATTTAACCAAAGATATGCTTGCAATGCAACGCTTAAAAGAAGCAGCAGAAAAAGCAAAAATTGAATTATCTTCGAGCCAGCAAACCGATGTGAATTTGCCTTATGTTACGGCAGATGCATCAGGCCCTAAACATTTAAACATTAAAATTACCCGTGCTAAATTTGAGTCTTTAGTGGAAGATTTAATTAAGCGCACGATTGAACCTTGCAAAAAAGCAATTGCGGATGCCAAGCTTACTACGGCGAAAATCGATGAAGTAATTTTGGTGGGTGGTCAAACCCGTATGCCCAAAGTGCAAGAAGTGGTAAAAGATTTCTTTGGTAAAGAGCCACGCAAAGACGTAAACCCAGATGAAGCGGTGGCAATCGGTGCGGCGATTCAAGGGGGAGTGTTGTCTGGTGAAGTGAAAGACGTATTATTGCTTGATGTAACTCCTTTATCCTTAGGAATTGAAACCATGGGTGGTGTGTGCACCAAATTGATCGAGCGTAATACCACGATTCCTACCAAGAAAAGTCAAACCTTCTCAACTGCGGATGATAATCAAGCTGCTGTGACCATTCATGTCTTACAAGGTGAGCGCGAAATGGCCTCGGCAAACAAGTCCTTGGGTCGTTTTGATTTAACAGGAATTCCGCCTGCGCCCCGTGGTACGCCACAAATTGAGGTCACCTTCGATATCGATGCTAATGGTATTTTGCATGTATCAGCTAAAGATAAAGCCACGGGTAAAGAGCAATCCATTGTGATTAAAGCCTCAAGTGGTCTGTCGGAAGATGAGATCAATAATATGGTAAAAGACGCAGAAGCTAATGCTGCGGAAGATAAAAAGTTTCATGAGTTGGTGACGGCACGGAATCAAGCTGACCAACTTTTGCATGCTAGTAAGAAATCTTTAGCTGATTTGGGAGATAAAGTTTCTGCGGAAGATCGTGCAAACATTGAAGCAGCTACCAATGATTTGGAAGCAGCTTTGAAAACAGATGATAAAGATGTGATTGAAGCAAGGACGAAAGCTTTATCTGAAGCTTCAGCCAAGATTGCCGAAATGCTCTATGCGCAAAATCAAGCGGGCGGCGCTGAAGGTGCAGCACAAGCGGAAAGTGCGACAGGAACTGAAGCCCCCAAAGATGACACCATCGATGCGGAGTTTGAAGAAGTGAAAGATAAAAAGGATGAGAAGTAAAATTGGCTAAACGCGACTATTACGAAGTACTGGGCCTCCAGAAAGGCGCATCGGAAGATGAGATTAAAAAAGCCTTTCGCCGCTTGGCGATGAAGCATCATCCTGATAAAAATCAGGGTGATAAAGCTGCGGAAGAAAAATTCAAGGAATTGAATGAGGCCTATGAAGTGCTGAGTGACCCAAAAAAAAAATCTGCTTATGATCAATTTGGACATGCAGGTGTAGGTCCGCAAGCAGGTATGGGCGGTGGAGGATTTGGTGGGGGCTTTCATGGCTTTCAATCTGGAAATTTCTCTGATGCCTTTGGTGACATGTTTGGAGATATTTTTGGGGGAGGGCGAGGCCAGCAGCATGCAGGTGCACAGGAACAATATGCGCGTGGTGCAGATTTACGCTACCAACTTGATATTACGTTGGAAGAGGCTTTTCATGGAGTAACCAAAAATATTCGTTTTTCTTCTTTTGCGCCATGTGAAACCTGTCATGGTTCAGGAGCGAAAAAAGGTTCTGGTAAAACCAAATGTACTATGTGTAATGGGCATGGTGTTGTGCGCATGCAACAGGGTTTTTTTGCTATTCAACAAACCTGTCCTACTTGCCATGGTTCGGGGCAGATTATTAAAGATCCTTGCGCAGCTTGTCATGGTCAAGGTCGCATGCATAAAACCCGTGAGTTAGCCGTTAAAGTTCCAGCAGGGGTCGATACGGGTTCGCGTATTCGTTTGGCTGGTGAAGGCGATGCAGGTGAAGCGGGCGGGCAGGCAGGTGATTTATACGTTGATATTCGCGTCAAGTCCAATCCGCTATTTACGCGTGAAGGTCAGGATCTACATTGTGAAGTGCCTATTTCTTTTGTGGTAGCTTGCCTAGGCGGAGAGGTTGAAATTCCCACTATCGATGGTAAGGTAAAATTGAAGGTTCCTGCAGAGACCCAAAGTGGTAAAATTCTGCGTCTACGTGGTAAAGGTTTTAAATCTTTACGCGGAGCGGCAGTAGGTGATTTACTCTGTCATGTAAATGTTGAAACACCAGTGAATTTGACCGAAGAGCAGCAAAAACTCCTGCAAGAATTTGATACTTTAGTTCAAGCTGGCGGTAGTAAACACGCACCAAAATCTTCGGGGTTCTTTGACGCAGTGAAACGCTTTTTTGGCGGGAAATGAACTGCGGCCGATAAATCATATTGGCTGTAAGCAGTATTAAAAAATCTTTTTATAAGCAAAAACTTAAGTATATGAGTTCTGGAAAGGATAAATCCTGATTGCACCTTGCTGCATCTTCAAGTAAAATGCACCCAACTTGAATTTGCAAAAGAGGCAAGATGGCTGTTACGATTATTTTCGCAGTGCTTGCGCTAATCGCTGTTTTTAGTGCTATTCTTGTCATTACAGCACGAAATCCGGTGAAAGCAGTGCTCTCTCTTATTGTTTGCTTTGTAGCAACGGCAGGGATTTGGATGTTATTACAAGCAGAGTTTTTATCTTTGGTACTGATTGTTGTTTATGTCGGCGCTGTTATGGTGCTCTTCCTCTTTGTAGTGATGATGCTAGATGTGACACGTACAGAAGAAAAAGTAAGTTTTGTAAAATATTGGCCTGTGGTGGGTCTATTAGGTGTTGCCTTTTATAGTATGCTTATTAATCTTATTGGCCATATGCAACTTGCTCCTGCAACGCAAACATGGGATTTTAATCAAAGCAACGTAATGCAAGTAGGCCAAAACCTTTTTAGTACGGCTTTATATCCCTTAGAGATTGCAGCAGTAATTTTACTGGTAGCAATGATCGCTGCTATTGCATTGACTTTCCGTGGGCGCAATTCCTTAACGCGTGCGCAAAGAGTAAGTGAGCAGGTAAAAGTGAAGGCAAGAGACCGCTTAAAAATGGTTGATATTCCGGTAGTTAAACCCGTTTCTCCTGTTACAGAGGAAAAGCTAACAGAAGATAAACCTACGGAGGACAAGGCATGAGTTTAGTGTATTTATTGGCTTTTGCCGCCATTTTATTTTGCCTAGGTGTGGTAGGTGTTTTGTTAAATCGTAAAAATTTGATTGTGCTTTTGACTTCAATTGAATTACTTTTGTTAGGGGTGAATACTAATTTCATTGTTTTTTCACATTATTTGCAAGACTTGGCCGGTCAGGTTTTTGTGTTTTTCATTTTAACTGTGGCTGCAGCCGAGGCAGCAATTGGACTTGCTTTGATTGTGGTACTGTTCCGTAATAAAAACACCATCAGTATTGATGCCATTTCAGAGTTAAAAGGATAAACCATGGCACATTTAAATACCCTCTTACTCTTAGCTATTTTAGCACCCCTGGTGGGTTCGCTCGCTGCGGGTCTTTTAGGTAAATTTTTACGAGTTGCTGGAACTAATTGGGTTACCATTCCCTTATTGGGGATTTCTTTTGTAGCATCTATTATCATTTTTTATCAATTTTACATTGATCCTACTGCTGCGCCTTATTTAATTAATTTTTATAGTTTTGGACCTTTAGAAGAAGTACGTTTTACCATTGGTTTTATGATTGATCGTTTGACGGCCTTTATGATGGTGATTGTAACCTTTGTCTCACTTTTGGTTCACATTTATTCCGTTGGTTATATGAAAGGTGATTCCGGCTATGCCCGCTTTTTTAGCTATATTTCAGGTTTTACTTTTGCAATGCTTTCTTTGGTGATGGCTGATAATTTCTTATTACTTTTCTTTGGTTGGGAAGGTGTAGGCTTATTCTCTTATTTATTGATTGGTTTTTGGTTTCATCGTGAGAGTGCAAATTATGCAAGCTTTAAGGCTTTTTTAGCAAATCGCGTTGGGGATTTAGGTTTTATTATTGGAATTGCAATTATTCTTACAACCTTCAATACCATTGATTATCAGAGTACTTTTGCACAAGTACCTCAATTGGTGAATGCGACAATTAATCTTGGTGGTCATCCTATTCATGTGATCACTCTTGCTGCGGTTATGTTATTTTTAGGTGCTGCGGGTAAATCGGCACAAATTCCACTACATATTTGGTTGGAAGGATCCATGGAGGGTCCAACACCCATTTCAGCTTTGATTCATGCGGCAACCATGGTGACTGCTGGAGTATTTATGGTGGCACGTTTATCGCCTTTATTTGAATATTCAGATATGGCCTTGAGTATTGTTATGGTTATTGGTGCTTTAACTTGTTTTCTTATGGGAGTGCTGGGGATTGTCCAAAATGATATTAAGCGTGTAGTTGCATATTCGACCTTATCACAATTGGGCTACATGATGGCAGCAGAAGGTGCATCGGCGTATCCAGTGGGGATGTTCCATTTAATGACCCATGCCTGCTTTAAAGCCCTCCTCTTCTTAGCAGCGGGTTCGGTGATTGTTGCGTTACATCATGAACAGGATATGCGCAAAATGGGGGGGTTGGCAAAAAAAATGCCTATCACATACATTTGTATGTTAATTGGCGCTTTGGCGCTGTGTGGTATTCCACCGTTTGCCGGCTTTTTCTCTAAAGATTTGATTATTGAAGCAGTTCAAAATGCGACAGTGCCAGGCCATTATTTTGCGTGGATTTTGGTAGTAGCGGCAACTTTAGTTACCGCATTGTATACCTTCCGTATGTTTTTCTTAGTTTTTCACGGAAAACCAAGAATGAGCCAAGAAGAGTTTGATCATGTGCATGAATCCCCTTGGACGATTACGGTGCCGCTCATCATTCTGGCAATTCCGTCAGTCTTCATTGGTTTCTTTTTCTTCCATGATGATTTAAATGGCTTTTTTGGCAATAGCATTATGATTTTACCGCAGCATACAGCGATGGCTATGCTAGCAAATAATTATTCAAGTTGTGGTGAGTTTTTGGCGCACAAAATTTTAGATTGGCCATGCATGCTTGGTATATTAGGAATTATTATTGCTTATGTATGCTATGTACGTTGCCCCAAAATTCCTGATTTTATTGCGAAGCGTTTTCATTGGGTACAGATTCTGTTGATTAAAAAGTACTTTGTGGATGATGTTTATGACTTTTTATCCACTGGATTTGCTCGTTTATTTGGTATGATCGTATATCGTGTAGGTGATGTCTTCATTATTGATCGTGGTTTAGTGGAAGGGTCGGCAAGAACAACCATGATTGTGGGTGCAATTTTAAGACGTTTGCAAACCGGTAAGCTATATCATTATGCTTTATCTATGGTATTGGGTTTGTTTATTTTATTAGGCCTGGTTTGGTTTGGGATATAAGTTATGTTAAATCACTTACTTAGTTTATTAATTTGGTTGCCCATTTTGTTTGGGCTGATTGTTGCTGTTATGAGTCGCCTTGTTTCCAATGTATCTATAATTAAGGGCTTGAGTGTTGTATTTTCACTTGTTATTTTAGGTTTTTGTGTCCCCTTGTATGTGCATTTTGATGGCAGTGTAGGCTCCCTACAGTTTAATGAATCTAGCCCTTGGATTAGTCCTTTAAATATTAATTATACCTTAGGGGTGGATGGTATTTCGGTATTATTTATTTTACTGAGTTGTTTTAGTAATTTTATTATTGTGCTCTCTGGATTACAACATGTAAAAGAGCATGCGGGTGAGTATTTTACTATTTTCTTAATGTCGACTGGAATTTTAAATGGTTTATTTGCAGCACAAGATGCCTTTTTATTTTATGTGTTTTGGGAAGCCTCGATGATTCCCATTCTTTTGGGTATCGGTACATGGGGAGGGGCACGCCGTTCTTACGCAGCTATTAAATTCTTCTTGCTGAATATGTTAGGTTCGCTGATGTTCTTACTGGCGTTGATTTATCTGTATGTTAACACTGGTAGCTTTAATTTAACCGCTTGGCAAGGTTTGGGTCTACCTATTTCAATACAGGATATTCTCTTTTTGGCTTTCTTTGCCGCTTTTGCAGTTAAAATGCCTATGTGGCCGTTTCATACTTGGTTTGCAGACATTCATGCAGAAGCGCCATTAGGAGGGACAATTGCTCTAGCCGCCCTGATGTTGAAAACGGGAGCTTATGGCTTTCTACGTTTTTCTTTGCCTATTACGCCCAATGCCCATGTTGGTTTAATTTGGCTTTTAGTGGTTTTGGCTTTGGTGGCTATTGTTTGTATTGGTTTTGCCTCTGTGGTGCAGAAAGATATGAAACGTCTTATTGCATATTCTTCCATTTCTCATATGGGAATCGTGACTTTAGGGATTTTTATATTAGTATTGGCAGTGAGCCATGGATATGCTAATAATTTCACTGCACATGCTGATGCAGTCTTGAGCTTACAAGGTGCGGTGTTTCAAATGGTTACCCATGCTTTTGCATCTGCGGGTTTATTTATTTTAGTAATGATTTTGGCCGCACGCTTTGGTTCGAGCATGATTCAAGATTATCAAGGTTTAGCAAAAACCATGCCGGTTTTGGCTTTCTTTTTTGT
>JACCDN010405311.1_pt1 | contig 21261 bp, 19 predicted proteins | sample 7441691 | NCBI WGS metagenome assembly JACCDN01 (sample SAMN15323439, study PRJNA562643) | freshwater metagenome | isolation source: river surface water | place: USA:Blue River Watershed | collected 2017-08-16 | reverse complement strand
TAGGCGGCGGTAAAAACAACAATGCCCCCGAATACGGAGGCATCGACACCATCAATAAATGGACACTAGAGCGCTTACGTTACGGCGCCCACCTGCAACAACAAACCGGCAAACCCATCCTCGTTACCGGCGGCTCGCCCTACGGTGGCCGCCCAGAAGCCCTTGCCATGGCAGAAACTCTGAAAGAAGATTTTCACGCAAAGACCATCTGGGTTGAAGACCGCTCCAGCGACACCGCAGAAAACGCCGCCTACTCGGCCGCTATACTCAAACAACACGACATCACCAAAATCGCCCTCGTTAGCCAAGCCTGGCACCTGCCCAGAGCAAAAACACTCTTTGAAAAACAGGGCCTAATCGTCACACTAGCTGGCACTGGCTACACAGGCGCGGAACAAAACGCCATTGCTCAATGGCTCCCAGAGGCAGGTGCACTACTCAAAAGCAGCATGGCACTCAAAGAATATCTGGGCCAGATCTTTTCAAACAGCAGAAACTAAAAAAAACCAGCGTTAGCTGGCTTCCCCGTGAATCTCTAGATTTAGCGGCCGTATTTATCGTCAAACCTGACGATATCGTCCTCACCCAGATACGACCCGCACTGCACCTCGATCATTACGCACGGGATGGTTCCCGGGTTTTCCAAGCGGTGCTTCTGCCCCGCCGGGATGTAAGTTGATTCATTCCCCTGAATCAGAATTTCATTCTCACCATTGGTGATCTTTGCGGTGCCATTAACCACAACCCAGTGTTCACTACGGTGATGGTGCATCTGTAGGCTGAGGCTTGCACCGGGCTTCACTTCAATGCGCTTGATTTTGAAACCAGGGGCTTCTTCCAAAACGGTGTACGTGCCCCAGGGCCTAGCAACTGTTCGATGTAACTTGAAAGCTTCGTGTCCATCTTTCTTAAGCTGCGCAACAACCTTTTTAACATCCTGCGCCTTATCGGGGTGAGCCACTAGCAATGCATCCGGCGTATCAATGATCATAAGGTCACTAATACCTACTGTTGCAACCAAACGGTCCTCACTCTGCACAAAGGTATTCTGGGTATCCACGAAGATGGCTTCGCCAAGGGCACGGTTCTCTGCAGCGTCGGGCTTTACCAGATCGCGGATGGCATTCCAGGATCCAATGTCATTCCAGCCAAAGTTTCCAGGAACAACGGCAACTTTGTCGGATTTCTCCATCACAGCGTAGTCAATCGAGATGTCTGGAGCAGATTTGAAGAGTTCTGCTGGTATCTCAACCATCGCTAAGCCATTCAACGGCTGCATAGCCTGCCAGCAAGCATCAACTGCCTTGGCAACTTCCGGAGCGACTTTATTCAATTCTTTAAGGAAGACGCCAGCTTTGAAGCAGAACATACCGGAGTTCCAGAGATACTTGCCCGAGGCCACATAACCTTTAGCAGTTTCCAGAGCAGGCTTCTCTACAAAGCGGGCGACCTTATTGCCCGCCGTTGGGTTACCTCCAAGGGCCTCACCCTGTTCGATATAACCAAACCCGGTTTCAGGCGCCGTCGGCACAATACCAAAAGTCACCAGATATCCATCTGCAGCCAACTTAGCCGCATCGGCAACAGCAGAAGCAAACCCGGCTTGGTCGGCAATGAGGTGGTCCGCCGCCAGAACCAGCATAACGGCATCAGAACCTTGAGTAGCCTCGACATATTTAGCGGCCAAGGCAATAGCGGGTGCTGTATTATGGCCGAAGGGCTCCAATAGGAACGCACCAGAAACACCAACGCGTTCTTTCTCGTCCCGGCTCATAAAATAGTAGTCGCGGTTTGTAACGGTCAGCACTTCAGAACCCAGCGCTTTAGCCCGGGCATAAGTTTTCTCAATCAATGTCTCACCATCCGCCAATTTCATAAATGGCTTCGGATGGCTCTCGCGAGAGGCTGGCCACAGGCGCGTACCTGCGCCACCGGACAAAACAACGGAAATCATCGATTGCATATCAGTAGGCATTCTTGTTCACAAACCCTTTAAACACGGTCATCACAATAATCTTCAGGTCTAGCCACAATGACCAGTTCTCAATGTAGTACAGGTCATATTCGATACGCGTTTTCAGATCCGTATCACCCCGCCAGCCATGCACTTGCGCCCAGCCGGTAATACCCGCTTTGACCATGTGCTTCTTCATGTAGTCGGGAATTTCTTCCTTGAATTGCTCGACAAACATCGGACGTTCCGGGCGTGGACCCACGATCGACATATCACCCTTGAGTACATTCAAAAACTGCGGCAATTCATCTAGGCTCGTTTTGCGAATAAACTGACCGAAGCGTGTCGTTGCCTTAGCCGCTGAACCACCCCATTGCACCCCACTCTTTTCGGTATCCACCGGCATTGAACGGAACTTAAGCATATGAAAGGGTTTGTTATTCAACCCCACGCGCTCCTGCCGGTAAAACACGGGGCCCGGCGATGTCAATTTCACGCCCAAGGCCAGCAAAATCATCAACGGGCTAATCATCAGCAGAATCAGCGATGACAAGACTTTGTCTTCCAGCCATTTAATTAGCTGATTCATACCGGTCATGGGTGATGTCGATAGGTCATACATCGGCATACCGAGTACGTCACTCACGCCATGATTGATTAAACGTAGCGTAAATAAATCCGGCACAAATCGGATCGACGCTGTGCTATGCCGAAGCGCATGCAGCGTGTCACGTATCGCCTTTTCATCTCCCAAAGGCAAGGCAAGCCATACCTCGTCCACTTGGGCAGCTGCCAGTTGGGTCAACGCATCGCCATCGGCAAGCGGCACAACCAACGCAATCTTGTAACCAGACCACCCTGCCCCCATTACGCGATCACGTAAACCGTCTGCAGCCGGCCCAGAACCCACCAACGCTACGTGTCGAAGATTAAAACCATAACGACGTAGCGAACGCAAAACAAGATAGATGCTGAGGCGCTCAATCCATAACAGAATCGATACGAGCACAATCCAAACACCAAACCAGATTCGAGAAAAATCCTGGGAGGCCTTAAAAATAAACAGCCACAATAAGATCAGCCCAACTACTACTAACCAACGACCTGTGACTTTAGCCAACACTGCAGGAAGCTGCGCCCCGCGCCATGATCGATAGGCTTCTCCTGAAAGAAGCGCAAACAGCAACGCGCCTGCGGCAATTAATCCAAAATACCCAGCAAGATCTGTTGGAAACTCAATCGGCAGATTTAACACGCGTCGTACGTGCAATGCTAAATAACCTACCGCACAAATGATAGCAGCATCACCTATGCGAATAAAATATTCGAGCCATGGCGCTGACAATCTAATTTTTCTAGTCATAGCCAAACTTTATCTGCCTGCACGCAGGCGATCAACCGCTGCCATCACTTGATCGATGCTTAACCGATTTAAGACGTAGGCTTCGTGATCATCTTCTGGATATTCGAAGCCATAATGCAGATAAGCACTCTTTCCGGAGCTTGGTAACAGTGAAATAGAGCGACTCCCCAAAGGGCCCCATCGTTCAGGGTTAACACCCCCATGCAAACCAATTACAGGCACCCCTGAAGAAACAACCAAGTGCAAAATACCTGTATTTACAGACACCGCAAACTCAATCTCTTCTGCCACAAAGTCCGACAATTCTTTAAGCTTCATCGTTCCGGCCAGACTGATCACCTTTTCCAACCCTAGGGCATTAACAATCGACTCCGTTCTTTCTTTGTCCGCCGGCGCGCCGCTTAAATAAACTGTGTAACCCATTTCTACACAGGCCTTAGCGAGCTCAATCCAGTAATCGTCAGGCCATGCCTTCAGATACGATCGGTTTCCAGATGGCCAAAGGTGAAATAAAACTTTACCGGTTCGATGGATTGGCTTGTCAGAATACGGATCCGGCAACAATAGGGGTAGTTCAGCATTCGACATCACCAGCTGCCGGCCGGCCAGCAAATTCATGAAGTTAACGACTTCATGCACATCCGCACCGTGGTGTACGACCTTGTCATAGACTCGGTTGCGCAAACTAGCACCGGTTCTAAAACCCGTCGTCTGAACATCTCTACCCAAAAGCTTTGCTATCCCAGCCTGGATTGGTCCGATATTGGCCCATTGGGTGCTATCGTAAATCTGAGTGATATTAAATTGCTCACAAATCTTATGAACAGAGCCTAGAGAACGCAAATTGACAACAGCAACACCTGCATAAACGTCTTGGTACATTTGAGCGCACGGGTAATTTAACTGCGAGCATGCCAAAAAAGCCGTTTTTTCAGGCCATTGGCGTCGAACAGCCTCCGTCAATACAATCAAATCACCAATAGCGCCAAAACATACGACCAACACCCGTTCTGGCTCTCGTTGCTTGCGTGCAGTAGCCAACCACTTTTTAATTCGAAGCGCGATCATCAGACCAAACAGAAGCACTGGGCCAATTCTCTGGTCTAGCAGCTTTTGAATCGAATTGCCTCGTTGTTCTGTCAGTTTCATGCGCTTGAAGCCAAATCCAGACTGAGTTCCATTATTGGGTCGACGTTATGGCCGATTTTACTCGCTCAGCAACACGATCCCAATTAAACTCAGTCGCTCGCTGTAAACCCGCTGATCGAAGCTTATCAATCACAGACAGGCGCTCTAGTTCGTTTAACGCACCCACCATGCTGTCGAGATCATGCGGATCAAAGTACAGTGCAGCATCGCCGCACACCTCTGGGATCGCCGTCACATTACTGGCCACCACCGGCACACCACAGGCCATGGCCTCTACCAGCGGTAGGCCAAACCCCTCATACAGCGATGGCAGAACTAACGCAGTAGCGCCCCGATAAAGGCTGGGCAACTGTTCTTCTGGCACCATACCTAAAGCATGCACTTGCGAAGCAAGTTTATTGGCTGCAACCTTGGCGGCAACACTCTCCGAGAATTGCCCTGTTAAGAGCAGGTCATATCCTTCGCTTAAACGACTGCCTGCAAATGCATCAATCAACAATTCAACGTTTTTGTGGGCGCGTTGATTGCCGACGTAAAGCAAATAAGGCTTTGGATGTTGCCACCGCTCACCCTGTGGTGTGTACAAAGGATCAACGCCGTTACCAACTGCAATGACTTTCTCCGGATTAACACCAGCCCAATCGATAATCCGCTGGCGGGAATACTCAGAAACCGTAAAGACCACCGCCGCATTTCCAATGCCGGGTTTTACAATCCAATCAAAATAACCCGCCTTGGTAAATGAGCGAAGCTGGGGCAGATCTAGCAACATCAAATCATGGATCGTAAAAGAAAAAGAGCACGGCTTTCCTAACGGGGGGTTGTAGCCCGGTGAAAAGTAATGAACTGGACGCTTCGCCTGCAACGCATGGCGGATCTTTATTGGATCTAACAGCGAAAGCGGCTTTCCCGGGATAGCCAAGGGCTCAAACCCACAACGGTTAGAAACTTCCGAGGCAAATCGACCAATACCATGCGGCCCAAGCCATCGCGCATCAAAACTAACCGACATGATTTTGACTCAAGTGCGTATTAGCAGCATCAATCACATCCTGTACTGTCACGGCTGTAATACATTGCCGTTCCGCACAAGGGCGGGTATGACAAGGTGAGCAAGGCATTGCCTTCGTTAATACAGTTATATCTGATCCAATTGGTGCCCATCGCTTTACCACGCCGATACCTGAGTAAATACCAATAAAAGGCTTGTTTAATGCAGCGCAAACATGCCCCACAACCGAATCTACACCAATAACCAACTTCGCTGCCCCAAGCAACGGCAGCCAGTTAGCCCAAGGCAAAGCACCCACAAGGTTACGTGCCGGCGTTTTTGCACAAATCTGAGCAGCCACATGCTGCTCTTCTGAGCTCTGCCCAGTAAGCACCACGTCAAAACCCTGTTTGTTTAAATACTGCGCAACCGTGACCCAACGCTCCAATAACCAAGCTTTAGCAGGGTTTCCTGTACCCGGGTGCAGCACTACAAATGGCGATGTGATACCCAACGCCTCTATATCAATCCCACCGGCTTGTGATGCTTCCAACCAGCTCTTACTTGCCCCATAAAACCCCAAAGAATCCAATAACGCCAGCTGAACTTTTTGTTCTGATACTGTCGAACTCGGCTTCGTCAATACCACATTTAATAATGGACTCATCCCCGCACTGACATAACCGGCACGTACAGGAATACGCGCACACCAGAGTAACGATGCCAGGTTCGGCGAAAAACTATTCAGCAGTATTGCCGTGTCATAACCTTCTGCCACCAACAACTTCCGAGTCTCTCGCCAGGTCTGGATATAGCACCAGATTTTTTGTAATGTTGAAACCCTAGCCCGGTTCAAGCGCCAATGATCCACCACAAAGAGCCGATCAACCCCAAGGTGCCCTTCAGAGACGAGCTTTGCCCAGGACCCCACAACAAACCCAACTGAAACCTTGGGATTGGCTTCTTTCAAACGCCTTATCGAGGCCGTAGAGATCACCACGTCACCAATGTGCGCCGGATTCACTAGAAGCACCTTGTCGATCTTGGAGGACACTGCCTTCTTATTTGCAACCGGCCATACGCACACCATCAGCCAGCATAAAATATCTGAAAACCCCATTAGCAGCAGGGCAATCGGGTTGCGTCGTTCGTATCGCGCTTTAAGTAGTGACAGCATCTCTAAACAAGCTGATCATAGAGGTCAACATACCCCTGCACAAATGTAGAAACATCCCCCCGCCGAGCCCGTTCTTGCAACGCTGCACGCGCTTCTGCCGACATCGCCACCGCCGCAGTAACTGCATTGCAAATACCAGCAATGTCGCCTTCTGCAAACACCCGCTGTGGATCGCCAATCACATAAGGAATTGCACCAGAATCAGACCCGACAACCGGCACACCTGCCGCCATGGCTTCTACCAAAACCCGCCCATATTGCTCTTTCCAGAATCGCTCAGTTATGGAGGGCAACGCCAGCACATCCATCGCTGCAATATGGTTTGCAAGCACTGCTGCCGGCATCGGCGGCAAAATGCGCAATCGGGTATCCACCCCTAAAGCAACAGCTGCCTGACGCAGATCAGCCTCCTGCGGGCCACCGCCAATACAGACCAACATATATTCTGACCCCAAAGCCACCAACGCCTGCAATAGATCCATTACCCCTTTTTCGGGGACAAATCGACCCACAAAACCAATTACCTTATTACCTGGCAACACTGCCCACTCAGCGGGGCACCCGGCTTTGGCTTCCGACGCCCGTCGGAATAAATCCGTATCTACTCCCCACCACTGCTCTCTCATGCGCATCTGCCACCCCGTTTGATGTATCACCTCAGCACACTCTGGATAAGACACTAACCCGCCAGACACCAGCTGCTTTCGGAGAAACTGAAGTCCGCGATCAAATAGGTAGTAACGCACAGCCTTTCTTAAAACAGCGGCCAAAACTGGCAACCCTTCGACCCGTAGCCAATCCCAAGGTGGGGTCTGGTTGATATTCTCAAATCCATAGAAAACAACCGGCACATTAAAACTCAGCCAACGCGCTGCTAAACCTGCTGCGAATGTATTGGGATAAAGCGCTTCATCCAGCACGATCACGTAATCCGGCCTAGCTTTTTGAATCGCGTCTCGTAAAGCGCGGAACTGCACCCACTTTGGCCGCAAACCAGAACTTGGTAACCCCACCATTTGATAGGCAACCGGGTCCTCTTCTGCACTCGCACCCGCCGAGAAAATAATATCGGCTCCCCGCCCCTCTGGATAAGCGACTATCAGTTCAGATACTCTGGGGTGCGCGGCAAATGCTTCAAGCAAATACACCGAATGTGACAAAGCTGCATCATGAAACAGGAGAAAAAGTTTCATATTTATGTTAAAGCGATAGCGTCTTTAGAGCGAACATACGATCGTGATGTGGCATAGCGCACCCATGAGCCATCCATATTGGGATCTCCCAAACCATTAAAATCAATATCCAACTGTCTAAAAGGCACGTCTGGGATTTTATCTAAAACCTGATAAATTGAGCGAGTAAACATATTTGGCCCAGTAAGCTCGATGATTGGATCCCTTGCCCTAGTAAATATCTTGTCTTTATATTGAGGAGCGTAAGCAACAATGTTGTTAATCGTCTGCTCTAAAAATGGATGGCCAGCAGCAAAACCAAAACCCCAATTTAAAATTGGTCTATCACTATGTATCAGAATATCTGCAGCGGCCTTTGAAAGTGGAATAGGCAATCGAGCTGATGTGTCGCAAGCTCTCACTTTATCAAGAAGGTTATTTTCAAATGAAATCAGACCAATATCTTGATTGTTGATGATTTCTAGCAATGGGGCACTGACACACTTATTAATATCAAAATAAAAACCACCGAATTTATAAACGATGCAATATCTCCATATATCAGCTCTCATAGCCGGAAACTGTGCGCACTTGTATACATCATATATATCTTGATCACCATAATGGCGGCACATGAAGCCATCCATCTCATCAGAACTAAATATATGAAAATCATACTCTGGATTCAGTCGCCTAAATTTGGTTAAACCGGAGAAATGCGTACGCCCAAATAAAGTGGAGTCCCAAGTTTGGTAAACAACCTGAGGTATTTTACATGACGGGCCAGATATTATGCGGCAGCAATCTTTTGACAACCGCTTTAAAGGGCGTTCAAAAAAAAGGTATGAAGCCAGACTAGGAAGTCTCGATTTAAACGATGCCAGCAGTTTAATTAACATAACTAATTTGATTTTTTCAACGCGACCACAATGTTTTCAGAAAAAATGATAATTTCGTTTTTTCCCGGAAATAATATTTTTTTTATAAATATTTCCAACGCGGGAAAGATTGATTTGTAGATCATATTAACCAAAGATTCTTTTTTGCATTTTAATGTGATTGGCCTCGCTTCACCTTTGATATGCAACACTCGACACCTCAGAATATTAGCGTAACTCCTTATGAGACCACTTCCCACATGACTACAATGCGTCAGATCACCGTACTGGTTTGGCAGACCCAATGGACTATCGGCATTAGGAAATCTCAGCAAAAGGACGCCACCATTTTTCAGTTTTGAGAGGATACCGTTGAGAAAGTTGAGGTGCTCTTCTACAGGAATATGCTCTAAAACGTCAAAACCAACAGCAAGATCAAAGGTTTCATCCGAAATCGACTGTAGTTGGTCTGGGCTATATGATTCAAACCCGCATTTTTTGGCTATATCAACCAGCCCCTCATTGACTTCGGTTCCACATACTTTCCATTTATTTTCTTGGCAAAATGACAAAAACTCGCCATTACCGTACCCTATCTCAATCACGCTTGGATTTTTGCCCAAGTCAAGCATGCTAATTTCTGCTTGAAAATACGCCTTATTGTATGGCGTCAATTTTGCAAAGCTCTGCTCACCCCACTGTTTCCACTCTATATAATCTTGGTAAATTTTAGCTCCCCTTGTAGCGCACAGAACTTTATTAATTATGATTAATGACCATTGCGCCAAAAATATTATGTTTTTTTAGCATCACTCCGGCCATCCAGTATGCAACTTTTTCAGAGGGGGATAACTTGATGATCGAAACTCCGACCATCCATTTAATTTTTTTGGAAACAGACCAATTTTTTTTAAATTTAACGCAGTTAATTGGCGGCAGTACCGATCCCACATCCGCCCCCTTGGCGAAACGATAAACAGCGAACCGCAAAACCTCATCACCCACTAACCCCCATGCTGCTCGCACGTCGAACGCTGGATCGTGTTTCTCACATATGAATCTAGCGACCGACTGATCGGTGACATCTGCCGCCCCCAATTCTTCAACGACTTTTCGCTGATTCAATCTAAAATGGTTCTTTTTGGCAACATGTTGCCTATAGTAGCCCAGCTCCTCTGGGATGAAGGCCATCGCCCCTCGCATTGGGGTATTCCCAAAAAGATAAACGTCGCAACACCGTCTTATAGCGGCAGGAATTGGGAAAAAATCCTTAAGAACTGACGTGAGGAATGCATTACCTGATGTCGGTGGCGTCGGATAGCGCCAACCATTTTCTATAATTGAAGGCATCAAATCGCCCGTTGGCACATCCAAATTTTTAGCTGGATTGCTCGCACCCAGTAAGCAACCGTCTTCGTCAATCAACGCTAAACGCCAACGCACACAAACCAACTTTTGGTTAGTTTCAAAAGTATCAACAACTTGCTCAATGGCACTTGGTGCCAGCACATCATCTGCATCCAAGAATGCCACGATAGCGCCTTCGACGTGCTTTAACCCTTCATTAAATGCAGAGCCTTGTCCACCATTTTCTTTATAGACAGCCTTGATGCTTTCACTAAAATTTTCAATGACTCTTTTAGAGTTATCCGTTGAACCATCGTCTACAACGATAATTTCTTTGTTGGCATAAGTCTGATCGAGCGCGCTTTCAATCGCTTCCCCCAAAAAACTTTCGTAGTTGTAATTATTAATAACTATAGAGACTTTAGGCAATATCAATTTATCGCACCCCTAATCTTATGCAACACGTAGCCAATCTGTTTGTACGAACCCAATAGTGCTACTGCGCTTTTCCTATAAAAGATGGTGTCTGCCAGGACGGTATAACAGAATAATCCAACGACTGAGTTTAAAGCAGCGCCCGCCAAACCAAACGCTGGCACCAAGAAGAAACCGCTCGCGAGGGCACACAGACTTCCAAATAGCGCACTCACAACCGAATAACCATAACTCCCGTCAATAACTAGCATCATATTTCTTATGGAGTTCACCATTCCAAAAAATGGCCTCAGCACCAGAAACGGCAAAATGGCTACAGCAGCCTCATATTTAGCTCCATAGACATACGGAAATAAGACAATTGCGCCCAGCATACATGGCACCAGAAACACATAGACCAAGAGACCGGCGGCGTAAGCCTTTTCCAATAAAACGGTCGATGCCACGACTTCTTTTTTCACAATTTCGGGCAACAAGACCATCGCTAGGATGATGCACACAACATCGAACAACTCAAAAATCTTAACAGCTGCTGAATACTGCCCTACGGCATTCCAGTCAATAAACTGCTCTACCATAAAGTATTCAATACGAGCCTGCAGCATTATGATCAAGCCTGCTAGCATGATTTTCCACGACCGATGCAGCAGAGATTTGGCATAGGACCATTTAAATCGTGCGCCTGTGTCTAAAAGGCGGCCCTTCCGTATAGCACACCAGAATCGTTCTGCGACTGCTACATATTCAAACGTCATTGCACCTGCCAAAATTGCGAGTGGAAGGTTTAGCCAAACGACTAAGACCTTCAAAGTAGCGCTGAATAAATTTGCTAGGCTACGCGACGTGGCAATCGAAACATAGCTTGATTCCACCCGCAAGCGCGCTTCGAATACATCAGCAGCTTGCAAAGGGAAATAGAGTCCAAACACGATGGCGATTGTCATCAATGGTGACCAACCTGCAACCCAAAACACGATGAGTAGCAGCAGGATATACGCACTGAACCCACCTAACACTCGCAACAATAACGCAGTCTTTTGCATATCTGCGAGCGAGACATCCTTATTCGCTGCAGCCGTAAAATCTCGTGCGACGATGTCATCGATACCCAACGAGGACAAGCTACCAAAGATAGATGCCGTTGCCACGACATAACTTAGCCGACCAAATTCTTCGGGGCCAAAATGTCGAGCAACCAATACGCCAACCGCAAACCCAATGGCAAGACGAAATACGCGGTCAAAGAGTAGCCAGGACGAGCCTTTTAATAATCTCCGAACAACCCCATGTTCCACAATCAATCAGCTGCGTTGAGTAGGTTTCTAAAATAAGCGACCGTTTCCTTCAAGCCATCTTCTAAGGAAACCTTAGGTGCCCAGTTTAGTTGGGCTTTAGCCAACGATATGTCTGGCTGGCGCTGTTTCGGATCATCCTGTGGCAGTGGTTTAAATACAAGCTTGGACACCCCGCCGACGATTGCCAATACGCGTTCCGCCAGCTCCAACATGGTGAATTCCGTGGGGTTACCCACATTGACTGGCCCGGTAAAGCTTGGGTCAGATTCCATTAAGCGCATCATACCATCTATAAGATCATCGACATAGCAGAAACTACGCGTCTGCTGCCCATCGCCATAGATGGTGATGTCTTCGCCACGCAATGCCTGCACAATAAAATTGCTAACAACCCGGCCATCGTTTGGATGCATACGCGGCCCGTAGGTATTAAAGATCCGCATCACCTTGATTTCAAGTCGATGCTGACGGTAGTAATCAAAAAACAACGTCTCAGCGCAACGCTTACCCTCGTCGTAACAGCTTCGAATACCAATCGGGTTAACGCGGCCCCAGTATTCTTCAGGCTGCGGGTGAACTTCTGGGTCACCGTAAACTTCAGAAGTAGAAGCCTGAAGGATTCGGGCCTTCACGCGTTTGGCTAAGCCCAACATATTAATTGCACCGTGCACACTGGTCTTGGTCGTTTGCACTGGGTCAAACTGATAATGTATAGGTGATGCTGGACATGCAAGATTGTAGATACGATCCACTTCTACATAGAGCGGAAAGGTCACGTCGTGACGCAGAATTTCGAAATGCGGATTTGGCATCAGATGTAGGATGTTTTCCTTGCGTCCCGTGAAAAAATTATCCACGCAAAGAACATCGTAACCCTCATCCAAGAGCCGTTCACACAAGTGAGAACCTAAAAAGCCCGATCCTCCCGTTACCAAAACACGGTTATTCATCATCGTTTTCACAGGCAATTATCCCAAAACCCAGTCATTAAACAACTCAAGGCGCAAGTATAAGGTGAGCGCCAAAAGACACGTTAACGTTATTTTAACCCGCGAATCGCCCACATTTCCGGCCAAAAACACCAATGGGACAGCATAAAACTCAAAAAGCCGAGTTTGCATAGCAGGTAGCAATGCAAAGAGCCAAGCTAATGCAATTGCAACAAACAACGATGCAGATACAACCTCTCTTAACTTTTGATTACCAACTGAATGTGTATTGCACACAAAAATTCCATACAACAGAATTGGCCAGTAACCCAAAGGAAATACCGAAACACCCGTAAAATCAGCTGTGTAAGGTATATATTCACTATTGAAGCCTAAGCGCTTAAGCAACAGCCCATCAGGATACAGCCCTGAGTAAATTAACAACAAAAAAAACAAAATGCTAAAAACAAAACCGATGCACCTTCCCCTAAAAACTTTATAGATAAGCAACATCGGGGAAAAAACCGCCTGCAAATGAACTGCGGCATTTGTGAATAACAATCCTGTTGCAAGAGTCATCTTTGATCGAACCAGAAAAAAAACACCCAATAGCATCCATGTAATTGCGAATCCAGCTCTCATTTGCGTGAGATCATATTGAATGTAGCAAAGCGGCACGAATAAAACCAAAGCTAGAAGGCGCTGTTGACACAACTTGTCAATTAGAATTAGTTTCACTGCCACACCAAACGCGCTGAGCATCATAGAAACCCTCAGCATGCCTTCAAGACTTAAGTGCGCGCTCCAGATTACAAGATGATACCAAATAAAATCACGCTGAATAGGCTTGCCACCGAAACACGTTTCGTTTGGACATAATTCATTCAGAAGTTCAGCATATCCAAAATCATCTCGCGCTAATCCAATAGGCCTAAAAGCTGCGAAAATTACCAAAGCAATGCCAAAAAACCAAAAGCAACCGCGATCAAGTTTTAACTTATAATTAATCGCGCATAAATTAATAAATAGCGCAAAAAACCCAAGCAAAAACATCAAAACAAATCCAGCGGCCGACCAGATGTGTTCTGACAATTCCATATCAAATAGATAATTATTAATTTCTAATTCTAAAAACTATTGGTTTAGCAATACGCATGTAAATTTCACAATCCGAGAGCAACCAATAGAGCGACTCGAACTCAGTACTTCTATGTTCACTAATGCCATTTCACAAACACGATACTGCACACTAACGCCGCTTACAAACATGACGAGACACGCTAAACACGCTTCTCGCACGTCTTACTGAGCTTGCAACGCTGAATTTTAGCAATCTATTTATCAATCAATTGATATCCGCTAGCCCCGTTTATCGGATGCTTCTGCATCCGGCACAAAGCCCAGCGGGTTCATCGACTGCCAGCGCCAGGTGTCAGCACACATGCGTTCGATGCCATATTGCGCCTCCCATCCCAGGAGTCGCTTCGCCAAAGTCGGCTCGGCGTAATACTCCGCCAGATCACCTGTGCGACGCGGTGCGATTTCATAAGGCACCGGTTTGCCTGATGCGACAGCGAAGGCTTCGACCATCTCAAGCACGCTATATGGACGGCCCGTGCCGAGATTGACTGTTAACGCCTCGGCTGACTGATTTAAAGCATTGAGTGCTGCTAGGTGGCCGGCCGCCAAATCATCCACATGGATGTAATCACGTTTACCTGTGCCGTCTGGTGTCGGATAGTCGCCCCCAAAGACCGCCAGCTTCTCGCGTTTACCCACCGCCACTTGCGCGACAAAGGGCATTAGATTATTCGGGATACCACTTGGATCTTCGCCAATCATGCCGCTATTGTGCGCGCCCACGGGATTAAAATAGCGCAGCAGTGCAATGCGCCAAGCCGGATCGGCATGCTTGAGATCACGCAGCACGTCTTCGACCATGAGTTTGGTACGACCGTAAACATTGACGGGCTTCAAGGGCAGATCTTCGGTGTATTGAACCACACCCGGATCGCCATAGACGGTGGCCGATGACGAGAAGACGAGTGTCTTAACCCCAGCGCGGGCCATTTCTTCAAAGAGGACGACGCTACCGGAGACGTTGTTGTCGTAATATTTGAGTGGCTCAACAACCGATTCGCCGACCGCTTTAAGGCCAGCAAAGTGAATCACCGCATCAATCTGATGCGCAGCAAAAACACTGCGTAAAACTTCACAATCACGGATGTCGCCTATCACGAATTCAGGGCGCTTGCCGGCAATGCGTTCGATACGATTCACGACCTCGCGCTTACTGTTGCAGAGGTTATCGAGGATAACGACCTGATGCCCAGCCTCCAAGAGCTGCACGACGGTATGCGAGCCGATGTAGCCCGTGCCGCCGGTTACGAGGATGGTTTGTTCAGTTAACGTCATGATGTTTACTGTGCTTTGCAGCAGTTGCTACATAAGCTACCGCCCTTGGATTTAATCGTCGTTTTCCAAAAGACGGTAAGTAACCGAGCGTTTTACTTGGTTACATAAAATTAATTGTTGTAATTATACGATGAGCGAACCTGATTTAGTGAGGGTTTCTAGCGGCTTTTAGAGGGCGCTTGGCGGCCGGAAGGCTTACTGGGAATGGTTATCAGTTATTTTCATGGAAAGTGTAGTTGACAACGTGCCAGCTAGATATTTTCTTGCGTTTTGTATTTTGCAAGACTAAACTTCATGACTCTTGGAGAAAGCCATGAACGAAATTTTGTCGCAAAAGCTTATCGGTTATCGCGTTAAAGCAATGCGCGAGAAGCACGACTTAGTGCAAAGCGAACTAACAGCACTTATGGGCTTTAACGACCGGCAAACGCTTTCCGATATTGAAAATGGCAAACGCAACCTCAAACCGGAAGAGCTATTACAGCTCTGCACCCACCTGAAGACGTCGTTAGATGAATTTCTTGATGTCTTTTCGGTAACAGGTGAAGCCAAGTTTTCATGGCGAGCTTCTGAATCAATTGCCGCCGAAGACCTAGACAGCTTTGAATCCCACGCAGGAAAGTGGGTTGGTATGCTGCGCTGGCTGAGAACAACCCAACAAGGCAAAAGCAGCCCGCTTAAGCATGCCTTGCGTTTAGATGCACAGTCTTCTTATGAAGATGCCATTGACCGTGCAGAGAATCTGGCAGACCAACTCCAATTAGGCCCAATTCCGGCTAAACGTTTGCCTTTGGCCATTGATAGCCGTTTAGACATTCCCGTTTTATTTGTCGATGCAATCGATACCCTTAACGGCTCTGTGAGTGGTGCAGCGTGTCACCTACAAGATCTGGGCATCATTCTTGTCAATCGCCACGAATCTGAGGCTCGCCGCTTCTTTACATTGGCGCATGAGTTGTTTCACGCGCTGACTTGGGATGCGATGGAACCCGCGCACCGGGAATCAAACACTAAAGAGGCACGAACTAAAAGCAAGCGAATTGAAACTTTGGCCGATAACTTTGCCGCTGCACTGTTAATGCCCACCACCGCGTTAGATTTTGTACTTGACCGAGCTCGTTTAACTGACATCAACCATCTGGCAGATGCAGCCAAAGAGTTGCGCACTTCACCGATTGCTTTGGCGTGGCGGTTATTTAACATGAAGCTAATTTCCGAAGAAACACGCAACAGCCTTGCCTCCCACAATGCTCTGCCGGAAATTAGTGAGCAGCCAAAACGCTTCTCCGAGAGTTTTGTTCAAATGCTGCATCAGGCCATAGACTCAGGACGTTTGTCTGCAAGAAAAGCGGCTAAAGCGCTCGGTTTTAATCTACTGGGCCTGTCTGGTTTGTTTGAAGAGTACGCCTTGTCTACGCCTTTTGAGATGTAAGGCGGCACATGCCAAAACAGCGTGTATTCGTTGACACAAACATTATCCTGGAGGCGTTTAGAACAGGGTGCTGGTCAACGATTACGGCAAGATATTCCATTGAAACTGTAGAGAAGTGCGTCGAAGAAGCATTAACGGGTGATTCTGATGAGCCTGGGCGGATTAATGTAGACACTGTGCAACTTAATGCATTGTTAAGCGGCCGACACCAGGTTTCTGATTTGGCGCTTGCAAGTTTTTCTCTTGCTCACCCCGAATGGGCCGGCCTTGATGATGACGAGAGGCATTTGCTGGCTTGGTTAAAAGATACGGGACTATTAGACAATGCCATGATTGCTATTTCAACAGCAGACCGTGCCGCCGTAACTTCGGCCTTTGCCTTGGGGTGCAACGACAGCCTGATTTCTCTGGAAGAGTTGGTTGTAACTGCTGGAGGTAGCAGACCTTCAGGGGTGACCCTGCGAAAGCACTTTAGCAAGCTGTGGCTTAGCCAGTTAAAGACTGACTTGTTGTTGAGGTGAATAGAGTAGACATGAAAGCCAGACTTACAAACAGATACCCAGCCTCAGATTACACATCTTGTGGTATGCAATATATTATTCATTCACTGAGAATTTCTGTGAGCAGAATATAGTCCGGTTTCAGCTTGCTGCCATCTTTGTCTAGCTTGTAATAAATTGCTACATCCGCTCGCATCGAGAGTTTCTTAGCCACCGCTTCCGGCTTGATACCTTCACCGAGCTTTAATCTGACGCGTCTATCAACCTTACCTGGAATGACCGCAGCCCAGCCTTTGGCTCCGCTGTCTAAGTCCATCGCTCTGATTTGCAAGTCAACGTCCACAAGCTGCTCTACTTTTTCCTGCTTATCAATTTTGACAACTTGTGGCGTAGCCGCAATGAATTGCGCATCAAATTTGGTATGTTGATTTCCATCAATAACGATCTCTGAGTGACTATCAGCTCGTGCCGGCCCAAAAAACTGTACGGTGTCTTTAGCAAGAGCCTTTTTGTCTGAAACTGCCGTTTCCACTATCGCCTTGAATGTTTCTGGCGTCAAATCGACTTGCCCCGCTCCCAAATTGATAATTACGTTATTGTTCGCATTAATCGTCGTTTGCCCCGAGGGGTTCCCGATTTTCGCGGCGAAATAAGCCCCCGTTCCAATAACGGTTGCAATAGTTGCTCCGATTAAAATATTTCTGGGCATACCAGGCTTTCTGATTGCATCTCCTGTTTTTTCAAGGAACTTATCAAATGACTCTTTGTCTCTAAAAAAAACTTTAACAACAACGTCTTCAATCAGGCTACCAGTTTCAATCTTGTTAACAAATACCTCTATCCCATCAATTTCGACATCAGCAACCCCTTCTATTGCACGCTGGCTTGTTTTTATAATTCTTTCAAGCGCTAGTAGAGATGAAGCAATTTCACGCGCAGGAATAGCACCTTTGCAGTTAAAAAAGAAGTTGTGCGTCGACTCTAAAACGTAATCATTGTTACCAGCGCCACCACCTTCTAGCAAACTCTTTGCCTTCCTCGGCTGCTTAAGAGCCTTCGATTTTACCAATTGTTTTGAGCTCATGTTACTTGATGCGCTCGCGCGACTCTTCCCAGTGTTAGATTTTATCCCCATGCTCTAACCACTCTTCAAGCAAATTTATTCCAGTTATCAATCAACCACTGCCAGATACTCGCTCTAGCTCGAATATCGGATGGAAGATGTTTTTTTATAAGCCGCTCAACTTTCAACGCCGAGTGCTTTTCAGTCCACTGACTAACCTCTGCGATCCGATTGATAAACGCCAACATCTCGTAACCTTCATCACGATTAAGTAAAACTTCATCAGGCACACCTGTGATTTGCGGATTATCACCAGACACAACTGTCCAAGAATAGTCGTACATAAGATCAGACGCACTCAGCAACGGCATTTGCTTCCCTTTCGAAATTAATCTGCTTTCGAGACTCAGTGTTGGCTAGCAATCATCCCATGCTATGAACTTGTTTATACATCTCCTGTTACTTCTACTAGGGCGCATAGCCCCCCCCCCGCAAAAGGATTGAGAGGGCATACTCCCCAAGCATTCAAGCCACTTTAGCAATACCCCCAAACAGCGCTCGATGCGTTTGCTCTCCAATGTCGATCTCTAGAGCAACGGCACGTTCCACGCCAATCTGAATCGGTGGTCCGTATCGGGTGATGGAGATCCCGGTTTTGCGCAAGAGGCGCTCGATTGCATTGGTGGTTACTGTTACGTAGTGCGTAATGCCCATATGATCCCCAAAGGTCACAATTTCCCGCATAGCATCTAATGCCATACCGGCAAAACCGAAACCTTGTGGGCCATCGGCTTCAATGGCAAAGCGACTGAGCTCCCAGACGTTGGGAGCCTCGGGCACTGATGCACCATGCAGCAATTCTGGAAATGTGTCTTTGAGCATATAGGGGCCTTCTGTCGACAGCATGCGCCAACAACCACAGACGCCACCACTACTCGACCTAATCACCATGTAGTACGGATCAATGGCATCGTAGCCATCGATCTCCATGCCTGAAAGAACAGGCACCTCCCAGCCCATGCGGTCTTTAAATACGCGGGTGCGTAAACGATGCATATCCCACAGCACCTTACTAGGAAAGTCACGACGGGTTCCAACCTGGATATTGCTCGACATGTGCGCCTCCGTTTAGTCGATTTGGGTAGATGAGACGCACAGGAAAGTATGCCGAAGGCTTGAGTTACGTAACTGGTAGAACTAATAGGGTGGTTTGTGGGAGCTGGCAGGTTTGAGAGTACAAATTTAGATGCGAGGCATGTAAGGTCCAGAAAGTTTAGGAGTAATTAAAATGACAAAAATGCCTATGGTCACACCAGAACAAGAAGTAAAAGAGCGCGTTGAGGATGCTGTAAAACGAAAGAGGACACAACGTCCCTTTCCCGCTTGTAGCTTTGAGGAATCGTTTGATTTCGCGAAGGAGCTGTTTAATTACGGAAGCGGGAAATCAGTTCGGCGCCTCAGCTTTTTCGATCACCTTCAGAAGTCTCCAGAAAGTGGCCCAAGTAGACAGTTAGTCACGAATTCAAACAAATATGGGTTAATCAAAGGTGGAGCCGCCGCAGAACAGCTCGAACTAACGACTGATGGCATTAAGGCACTTGACGAAGATTTACCAGTCCGCGACCAGTTAAAGGCCAAAATTCAACTGGCTATCGGCCAAATTGAGCCATTCTCGAAGCTTTACGAGAGATTTTCTGGAAACAAGCTGCCTGCCCGAGCCGCCTTGGTTGATGCCGCTAAAGAATTTGATATTTCAACAGATCTAGCAGAAGAGGCTGTCGATACCTTCGTAGTCAACCTTAGATTTCTTGGTCTCCTGCAAACGTTATCAGGCGCAGAAAGAATTGTAACTAAGGATCATTTACTTGACTCGTTGCCCGCATCTCCTATCGGTAATGCATCCGTTACAACGAATCTTAGTGCGGTGACACAGACCAAAATGGGGACAGGACTGCTAACTAGTGAGCATGCACATTTTGAGACGACATGTTTCTATGTGACGCCAATCGGTGAAGAAGATAGCGAGCAGAGGAAGCATTCCGACTTGTTCTTAGGGTCAATTGTTGAGCCTGCGCTTGAGCAATTGGGGCTCAAAGTTGTTCGGGCTGATGCAATAGACAAGCCTGGCACAATTACACGGCAGATCGTTGAATATCTTCTGAAGTCTCGGCTAGTAATTGCAGACTTATCATTTCATAACCCGAACGTATTTTATGAATTAGCGATTAGGCATGCCGTTAGATTACCCGTTGTTCAGCTAATTCGAGCGTCAGATAGAGTCCCGTTCGACCTGAATCAGATCCGGACGATAAAAATTGATACCTCAGACATTTATTCTCTGGTTCCAAAAATCGACACTTATCGTGCGGAAATCGGAAACCAAGTTCGCAGGGCGCTTGAGGATCCCGATTCTGTAGACAATCCACTCACGACCTTCTACCCAGACTTTCGAATTCACCTAGGAAGCTAGGACTTGATTACGTTTGTGTGATCACCAAAACAACTTACAGGCTTTTATGCTGCATAATTTCAACCACGCTTAGATATACAAGTGCCTGCACTACTTGCGAGAGTACGACTTGGTTGATATGGGGTTCTGTCGCATCCGAACTGTGGACTACCTTATTAGTCGACTGCCACGGATACCAGTGATTAAGCTTGTCCGGCTTGTTCTCGAACATAGCCAGCACTTTTTTATTAAGTGCCACGGCGAGGTGCATGGCACCACCATCGGTACCGACAAACAAATCACAAAGAGAGAGTGCCGCAATCAGCTCCGTGAGGTTCTGTGTAGGCATGGGGATTAAGCGCTCACTTTGTACGGCTTGCATCAACTCTGCGGCCGCTTCGTCATCACCTGGATGATACGGGTCGTTGGCTTTGCCTGGTGACCAAAAAAGCAGGATCTGAGTATTGGGTTGCGTTTCTAGCATGTGCTTGGCCAGCGCAACAAAGTTCTCGTTACCCCAGCGCCGCTCTGCTTCTCGTGCGCTAATGTGCAGTGCGATGCGCTGCTGTGCTTCAGGCAGCCGCTGTTTGATGGCAGCAACGGCCTTGCTGTCCGGAAAGACTTGTAACGGGCCCAGCGCATCGGTGATGTTGAGCGCCGCCAGAAGCAAACTTACCGCTTCGACCTCGTGTACTTCGGTAAACGCCGGCGT